>OLNJ01000199.1_pt1 | contig 58929 bp, 56 predicted proteins | sample 1672191 | NCBI WGS metagenome assembly OLNJ01 (sample SAMEA3136657, study PRJEB25190) | human gut metagenome | biome: human gut; feature: human-associated habitat; material: faeces | place: Austria | collected 2013
TGCGCCGTGCCACCAAAAATTGATTCAGGAGGAAAAAACATGAATCGAGAAGAGATCCTGTCCCACGTCGATCACACCCTGCTCAAGCCTGAGGCCACATGGCCCCAGATCCAGACCCTGTGCGACGAGGCCATCGCAAACCACACGGCCTCTGTCTGCATCAACACCTGCTATGTGAAGCAGGCCGTCGAGTACATGGCAGGCCGCATCCCGGTGTGCTGTGTGGTCGGCTTCCCTCTGGGGGCGATGGACACCGCTTCCAAGGCCTTTGAGGCCAAGACCGCCATCGAGAACGGCGCAGCCGAGGTGGATATGGTCATCAACATCGGCCGCCTGAAGAACGGCGAGTACGACGCCGTGCGCGAGGACATCCGCGCCGTCAAGCAGGCTGTGGGCGATAAGATCCTGAAGGTCATCATCGAGACCTGCCTGCTGACCGACGACGAGAAGCGCAGGATGTGTGACATCGTCTGCGAGGCAGGCGCTGACTACATCAAGACCAGCACCGGCTTCTCCACCGCAGGCGCAACCTTCCACGACGTCGAGCTGATGGTCAAGGGCGTGGCAGGCCGCTGCAAGGTCAAGGCTGCTGGCGGCATCTCCACCGTGGACGATATGGAAAAGTTCCTCGCCCTCGGCGCAGACCGTCTGGGCACCTCCCGCGCCGTCAAGATCCTGAACGGCGAGCAGGCAAAGGGCTACTAAGCTTCCGCTCCGCAAAGGGCACAGCTCCGGCTGTGCCTTTTCTGTTTGCGGGGGAGGCTGCGCTCTGGCAGAAAAGAAATGAGGGCGGGTGCATCATTTTCAAGAAAATGCCGAAAAAGAGTGCGGCGCTTCTTGACATTTCGACGCAGCAATGATAAGATATTACCCGGACAAACTGAATACCGACTTATCAAGAGCGGCTGAGGGGACAGGCCCTGTGAAGCCCGACAACCTGTGCGTGAGCATAAGGTGCCAAATCCTGCGGGAAACCGAAAGATAAGAGTGCAGACGCTCAGAACTTCGGTTCGGAGCGTTTTTTTGTTGCATGAGCTTGATGAACGTGTAGGAAGCTGTCAAGAGTAATACACACCCCAACGCCAAGGAGGTACAAAAATGGCAAAAAATCGTCTGTTTACGTCCGAGTCCGTCACCGAGGGCCATCCCGACAAGATCTGTGACCAGATCTCCGACGCCATCCTCGACGAGATCCTGACCCACGACCCCGACGCCCGCGTGGCCTGCGAGACCTGTGCATCCACCGGCCTCGTCCACATTATGGGCGAGATCACCACCAACTGCTACGTCGATTTTCAGAAGATCGTCCGCGAGGTCGTGGCGGACATCGGCTATACCCGTGCAAAGTTCGGCTTCGACGCCGACACCTGTGCCGTCATCTCCAACATCGACGGTCAGAGTCCTGACATCGCCCTCGGCACCAACGACGAGGTCGGCGGCGCAGGCGATCAGGGCATGATGTTCGGTTATGCCTGCGACGAGACCCCCGAGCTGATGCCCATGCCCATCAGCCTTGCCCACAAGCTGGCCAAGAAGCTGACCGAGGTGCGCAAGAGCGGCGAGCTGGACTACCTGCGCCCGGACGGCAAGAGTCAGGTCACGGTGGAGTATGTGGACGGCAAGCCCGCCCGCGTGGACGCTGTGGTCATCTCCAGCCAGCACAGCGAGGCCGTCAGCATGGACCAGCTGCGCGCCGACGTGATGGAGAAGGTCATCAAAGCCACCATCCCCGCCGAGCTGCTGGATGAGAACACCAAGTATTATATCAACCCCACCGGCCGCTTCGTCGTGGGCGGCCCTCAGGGCGACACCGGCCTGACCGGCCGTAAGATCATCGTCGATACCTACGGCGGCTACGCACGCCACGGCGGCGGCGCATTCTCCGGCAAGGACCCCAGCAAGGTGGACCGCAGCGCCGCGTATGCGACCCGCTGGGTGGCCAAGAACATCGTGGCCGCCGGTCTGGCCAAGCAGTGCGAGGTGCAGGTGGCCTACGCCATCGGCGTGGCAAAGCCCGTCTCCATCATGGTGGACACCTTCGGCACCGGCGTCGTGGAGGACGAGAAGATCGAGAAGGCTGTGGAGAAGGTCTTTGACCTGACGCCTGCCGCCATCATCCGCACCCTCGACCTGCGCAAGCCCATCTACCGCAAGCTGGCTGCCTACGGCCACATGGGCCGCGAAGACCTCGGCGTGAAGTGGGAGAACACCGACCGCGTCGAAGAGCTGAAGGCCGCAGTCGCAGCCCTCTGAGCGCGAAAATAGAATAGAATGACTTTTATCGCAATTTTCAAAAATAGCGCCGATCAGAATAGCATATTTGCGATATGCAGTTTGCGGATGTTGCCTGTGCATTAAAAACGCAAACTGCTATGAGCCGGAGATTGTATGTTTTTTGTAAAAAACACATAGTCTCCGGCCTTTTTTGGAAAAAGAGATGTGCAAGGCGCAGAAAATGCGAGTTTTTAGTGTCGAAACGCCGAAAATGTGATAGAATATTACCGGATATGCACTTCAACGTCTGATTTTATCGACCGATAAAAGAAACATTAAGGAGCTGTAATTATGTCTGTCATTATCCCCAAGGATTGCTTCCACCAGCCTCAGGTCGCCGACCTGCGCCTCATCGCCTGCCCGGGTGCCGAGGAGCTGACCAACCTCATCGACAAGCATCTGGTGCGCTGGGCCGCTGAGGCCGGCTACCAGACCAATAGCTTTATCATCGAGAGCGCCTGCCCCCGCTTCCAGAGCGGCGATGCCAAGGGTCTGGTCAAGGAGTCGGTGCGCGGCGACGATATTTTCATCGTGGTCGATCCCGGCAACTACAGCGTGACCTACAAGCTGTTCAACTATGAGAACCACCTGTCTCCCGACGACCACTTCGCCAACCTCAAGCGCCTCATTCAGGCTGTGGCGGGCAAGGCACACCGTGTGTCCGTCATCATGCCCAGCCTGTACGGCGGTCGTCAGCACCGCCGCGTGTCCCGCGAGAGTCTGGACTGCGCGGTGGCCCTGCAGGAGCTGCAGGCTATGGGCGTCAAGAACATCATCACCTTCGATGCACATGACCCCCGCCTGATGAACGCTGTGCCTCTGATGAGCTTCGACAACGCCATGCCCACCTATCAGGTGCTGAAGAGCCTGCTCAAGAAGAACCCCGAGATCAGCTTCGACAAGGACAAGTTCATCGTGGTCAGCCCCGACGAGGGCGCCATGAGCCGCAATATGTACTTCTCCAGCGTGCTGGGCTGCAACCTCGGTATGTTCTACAAGCGCCGCGACTACACCCGCGTGGTCAATGGCCGCAACCCCATCGTGGCCCACGAGTATCTGGGCGACTCCGTTGAGGGCAAGACCGTCTTTGTGGCCGATGATATCATCGCATCCGGCGAGAGCATGCTGGAGGTCGCCACCAACCTGAAGGAGCGCGGCGCAAAGCGCATCATCGCCAACGCCACCTTCCCGCTCTTCACCAGCGGCCTCGAGAAGTTCGACAAGGCTGTGGCCAACGGCACTCTGGACTACGTCACCGGCACCAACCTGACCTACCGGATGCCTGAGCTGCTGACCCGCGACTGGTACGTCGATGTTGACGTCTCCAAGTACGCTGCTTACTTTGTCGTGGCCCTGAACCACGATATGTCCGTTTCCAGCATCATCGACCCCATCAAGAAGATCGAGGCCCTGCTGGCAAGCCGGAAATAATGACAGACGACCCCTGATATTCTTCCAATAAAGAAAAGCACCCGCAGCCGAAAGGCCCTGCGGGTGCTTTTTTGTTCTGGTCGGGAGAGGGGATAACCTCTCCGTCATTGCTTCGCAATGCCACCTCCCCTATCGAGGGGAGGCTTTGGCATGGCGGAAAGCTTTTCCTCTTCGCCAGAGGCTCCCCTCGGTAGGGGAGCTGGCTGCGAAGCAGACTGAGAGGTTTAATTGTTTTACTCCAATTCTTTCAACGCCGCCACGACCCGCTGATACTCCTTCTCCACGGGAGGGAAGAGGGTATCTGCGCCGTCCAGCGTGCCGCCGCGGAGTGCTTCGGTCAGGGCGCTTGCAGGGGCGTAGAGGGCATCGAACCCAAGGTTCTGGCAGACGCCCTTGAGGGTGTGGGCGGCACGGAACGCCGTGGGGGCGTCCTGCGCTTCCAGCGCCTTTTTCAGGTTCGGGAAGCTGTCGTCCTGCAGGAATTTCAGGGCGAAGCGGCGGACGAAATCCGCGCTGGGCAGACGCTCCATCACGCCCTTATAATCGCCGCCAATGGCGGAATACATTTGTTCCAACGTCATTTTTTATACCTCATCCAAGAGAAGTTTCGTCAAAGGGTAGTCTTTTTTCGGGGGGGGGCGGGGGTATCCATCCCAGCCTCCTCTGCGAGGCGGTCTTTTACGTCACGCAGGCATTCCAGAAGCAGCGGGTTGAATGCACCATGCGTTCCGGCTTCCAGCTCGGCGATGGCCTGCGCCTGCGGGAGGGCCAGATGTTTGTCCCCCTTGCCGACCAAGCTGTCGTAGGCATCGGCCAGTGAGACCACCTGCGCCGCGATGGGGATGCTGTCGCCCTTCAGGCCGTCGGGGAAGCCGCTGCCGTCCCAGCGCTCATGATGCCAGCGGCAGATCTGGAGCGCGAACTTCACCAGCGGCTCGTCCTGATACTGGGACAGATTTTCCAGCATCTGCGCACCCAGAATGGTGTGGGTGCGGAGGATGGCCTTTTGCTCCGGCGTCGGGTCGGGGGCGTTGAGGATGCGGCCGTCAATGGCCATCCGTCCGATGTCGTGGAGGGCGGCCGCCGTTACGATGAGGCGGCGGTCGGCCCCGCTCAGGTTGTAGCGGTCGGTCTTCTGACAGAGCCGTTCCAGCAGGATGCCCGTGATCCGCTGCACCCGGGGAATGTGGTGGGAGCTTTCGCCGTAGCGGACCTCCATGACCTGACTGAGGATGCCGAACAGGATCTGGTCGTTCTTCTCGCGGTCGTAGAACTGCTGGGATACCATGGCCCGGAGCCGCCGCTGGCGGGCGTAGAGCCGGGTGATGTTGGTAACACGGCGGTGGACGATGCGGGCGTCGAAGGGGCGGCTGATGTAGTCCGAAGCGCCCAGCTCGTAGGCACGGCGGACGGTCTGGGCGGAGTCCTCGCTGGAGATCATCACGACGGGGAGGTCTTCCAGCAGGCCCTGCGCCGCCATCCGGGACAGCACATCGAAGCCGTCCATGTCGGGCATCACGATGTCCAGCAGCAAGATGGAAAGCTCGGGGCCGCGTGCATCCAGGATCTCGAGGCACTCTGCCCCATTGGAGGCTTCCAGAACTTCGAAATCATCGGAGAGGATCTCGGAAAGGATGTCCCGGTTCATGGGCGAGTCGTCCACGATGAGGACCGTCGGGCGGTGGGCGTTCCCGGAACAGACGGAGTTGGGGGCGACGTCCTCGGTGACGACGGTGTTCTTGCAGCGCTTGGCAAGATACATCCGCTTATCGGCTACCACCACCGCGTCGCTGATGGGAATGTCTGCGGCCATCACGCCGCCGATGCTGGCCGAGAGCTGCAGCTTGCTGAACTCGGGCAGGTGGGCCGTGGAGAGGCGCTTGCTGATGTACCGGAGCTTCTGGACAAAATGCCCGGCAGGGATATTGGGCAGGACGAGCAGCAGCTCGTCGCCGCCGTACCGCACCAGCATATCGGTGGAGCGGATGCAGCGGTGGATGATAGAGGCGGTGAGCCGGAGTGCCGCATCGCCCGCCGCGTGGCCGAAGGTGTCGTTGCAGAGCTTGAAGTCGTCAAGGTCGATCATGGCGACACCGGCGTTGAGGTATTTGTGCTTCAGCTCCTCCTCATAAAAGCGGCGGTTGTAAGCCCCGATGAGGGGGTCCGTGTAGAGCTGCTCGTCGGAGTGGAGCGTCCGCAGGGCACTAGAGTCCAGCGGAAGGACCATCTCGATAACGGACGGCTCACCGTCGATCTCGACGTAACGGGCGATGGCCTGATAGAGCTTGCTGCCCATCGTTTCCAGCTTGGTGCACTGGCATTTTCCGGCCAGCGCTTCGCGGCCCACACAGCTGGTGCAGGGGTGGGCGTTTTTCCACGGCGGATAACAGGGCTGCTCCGCTAATGTCTTCCGGTCGAGCAGACGGACGATGGGGAATATCTTGCGCAGGCAGGCCATTTCCTCTTCGGCCTGCTGGCGCGTCATAATATGGTCGGTAAGTTCGGACATGTGTCGCTCCTGTGATAACGGGGGGTGATGACGTGGGAGGGGGCAGAAAAACTGCGCACCTTCTGCGACAAACAATTATATATATAAATCTATGTTACCACAAGGAGAGGAAGCTCGTCAATGCAGGAAGATGGATTTCCAAAAAGGAATGGAAGTTTCCCGGGAAACCTGACAAAATAGAAATTTGGCGCAGACCGATAAAATTGTTGCATCTTTGGGCAGAGGAGACAGAAGATCCTGTAACCATTTTGCAAGAAATTACGCACAGACACACGATTTTTGGACGCAAGTTGCACAAACATGAAGAATTGTGCTGCTTAACAAAAAGATTTTGGGATACAACAGAAGGTCTTGTGGAACACGCACAAAATATGACCAAGAATCTTGGTGATTTGTTCTATTGCGAACAGTTTGGCAGATGGTTATAATACAAACAGAAACCGCGAAACGTGCAAAGAGTGCGATTTGCGAAATGCTGTGACAAGCGTAATGAAGGAGAACAAAATTATGAAAATGATCTCTCGTCGTGACTTCCTGAAGGCTTCCGCTGTTGTGGGTGCTGCTGGTGTCCTGACTGCCTGCGGCGGTTCCTCTGCCTCTACCGCTGCTTCCTCTACTGCAGCTTCTACCGCTGCTTCCTCTACCGCCGCTGCTTCCGGCTCTGCCAACATCGGCGTCTGCATCTATCAGTTTGCCGATAACTTCATGACCCTGTACCGCACCGATCTGGAAGAGTACCTGAAGGATATGGGCTACGCCGTCACCATCGTCGATGGCAAGAACGACCAGAACACCCAGACCGAGCAGATCAACACCTTCCTGCAGCAGGGCGTGGACGTGCTGGTCATCAACCCCGTCCAGACCACTTCCGCACAGACCATCGTTGACACCATCAAGCCCTCTGAGACTCCCATCGTCTTCATCAACCGTGAGCCCGACAAGAGCGTTCTGGACTCCTACGCAGACAAGTGCTGCTACGTTGGTGCTGACGCACGTCAGTCCGGTACTTATCAGGGCGAGCTGATCCTCGAGACCGAGACGCAGGGCGACATCAACGGCGACGGCAAGATCACCTACATCATGTGCAAGGGCGACCCCGAGAACATCGATGCTCAGTACCGCACCGAGTACTCCATCAAGGCTCTGACCGACGCCGGCAAGGAAGTCGAGTGCCTGTACGAGTACCTCGACAACTGGGATCAGACCACTGCACAGCAGGACGTCGCAAACGCTCTGGCACAGTACGGCGAGAAGATCGAAGTCGTCTTCTGCAACAACGACGCAATGGCACTGGGCGCTCTGCAGTCCCTGCAGCAGGCTGGCCGTACCGTCGGCAAGGACGTCTATCTGGTCGGTGTTGACGCACTGAGCGAGGCTGTCCAGAATGTCGTCGATGGCAACATGACCGGCACCGTCCTGAACGATGACGTGGGTCAGGCTACCGCCGCCGCAGCTGCCACCAAGCTGTACGTCGAGGGCAGCAAGGTCGAGCAGTACTACTGGGTCGATTACGTCAAGGTCACCAAGGAGAACGCTGCACAGTACATCAAGTAAGCAGCCAAAACCCTATCGTTGCAAGGTGCGCAGTGAACCAATAAGGCTTGATTAAGAGCTAAAAAGCGCGTGCGTGCGAGAAGAAGTCTCCGCGCACGCGCCTTGTTTTGAAAAGCCGATGGCAAAAACGGCACTTTTGAGACCCATAGACAAGGAGGCTCTGAGGAATGTCAGAATACCGTCTGGTAATGAAAGGCGTGGTAAAGACCTTCCCCGGCGTGAAAGCGCTGGACCACGCGCAGTTGGAGCTTCGCCCCGGCAAAGTCATGGCCCTGATGGGCGAGAACGGTGCCGGTAAGTCCACCCTGATGAAATGCATGTTCGGCATTTACAAGATGGATGAGGGCGAGATCGAGTACGAAGGTCAAAAGGTCAACATCCCCACCCCGCTGGATGCACTGAACCGCGGCATCGCAATGGTGCATCAGGAGCTGCAGCCCATCCCGGCCCGCACCGTGGCAGAGAACATCTGGCTGGGCCGCTACCCCACCAAGAAGGCTGGCCCCATCACCATCGTGGACCACGCCAAGATGTATAAGGATACCGACGAACTGCTGAAAAAGCTGAAGCTGGATATCAAGTCCCACGCAAAGCTGGGCAGCCTGAGCATCGCACAGATGCAGATGGTGGAGATCGCAAAGGCCGTCTCCGCAAACTGCAAGGTGCTGATCCTGGACGAGCCGACCTCCTCGCTGACCGCGAACGAAGTCGAGTCGCTGTTCCGCATCATGAACGAGCTGAAGGAGCAGGGCGTCGCTCTGGTCTACATCAGCCATAAGATGGACGAGATCAAGGTCATCGCCGACGAAGTCACCATCATGCGTGACGGCCACTACATCGGCAAGTGGGACGTCGCCAACATGACCAAAGAGGAGATCATCGCCAAGATGGTCGGCCGTGAGCTGTCCAATCTGTATCCCCCGCTGGAAAATCACCCCTCCGATGAGATCATGATGAAGGTGGAGGACTTCACCTCCATCCATCCGCGCTCCTTCCGCCACTGCAGCTTCGAGCTGAAGAAGGGCGAGATCCTTGGCGTGGCAGGTCTGGTGGGCGCACAGCGCACCGAGCTGATGGAGGGTATCTTCGGCCTGCGTGCCCACACCTCCGGCAAGGTATGGATCAAGGGGCAGGAGGTCCACATCAAGCAGCCCCGCGACGCCATCCAGCACAGCGTGGCTCTGCTGACAGAGGATCGCCGCGCGACCGGCATCATGGGTGTGCTGAGCGTGGCCGACAACATCTCCATCGCCTCGCTGGATGCGCTGCGCAAAGGGCCTATCATGCTGGACGATAAGAAGATCCTCGAGCTGGTGGCCACCAACAAAGAGAAAATGGCCATCAAGGTGCCCAGCCCCAAGACGGCTATCAAGAGCCTGTCCGGCGGCAACCAGCAGAAGGTGCTGATCGCCCGCTGGCTGGCCAACAACCCCGATGTCCTCATTCTGGACGAGCCTACCCGAGGCATCGACGTCGGCGCAAAGTACGAGATCTACTGCATCATCGCCGAGCTGGCCAAGCAGGGCAAGAGCATCATCATGATCTCCTCGGAGATGAGCGAGATCATCGGTATGTCCAACCGCGTCATGGTCATGTGCGATGGCCGCATCACCGGCTTTATCGACGGCAAGGACGCTACGCAGGAGAACATCATGGCTCTGGCGACCCAGTTTGAGACCGCGCCCGAAGCGGCGGCGGCCAATCAGTAAACAAGGAGGCTGTCTATCGTGGAAGCTACCAAGAAAGTAACGGGCAAGTCTGTAAAGAAGTGGCTGGGCAACAACGCCATCATCGTCCTGATGCTGGCCGTGTCCCTCATCGTCGGCATCATCCATCCCAACTTCTTCGCACTGGCCAATATCATCAACCTGTTCAAGAACGTCTCGATCCGCTACATCATCGCGCTGGGTATCTCCGGCTGTCTGATCACCACCGGCAACGACCTGTCCGCAGGCCGTCTGGCTGGTTTTGCCGCCTGTCTGGCCTGTATCTTCGCCCAGACCGAGGGCGCTGCCGGCAAGTTCTACCCCAATATGCCCACTCTGCCCACCCCCGTGGTCTTCATCCTCGTCATCGCCATCTGCGCCATCGTGGGCCTGTGCAACGGCCTCGTGGTCAGCTACCTGAAGGTCCAGCCCTTCATCGCTACGCTGGGTATGCAGCAGGTGGTCTACGGTATCTGCCTCGTCTACACCGGCGGTACCCCCATCGGCTCCCTGAACAAGGATTTCACCTCTCTGGCCTCCAACACCCTCTTCGGTGTTCCTGTGCTGATCATCATCGCCCTCTTCGTGGCCTGCTGCTTCTGGTTCCTGTACAACAAGACCCGTCACGGCAAGTACATGTACGCCATCGGCGGCAACGAGGCTGCTGCTGAGGTGGCCGGTGTCAATGTTTACGCCACCAAGATCCGCATCTACATCCTGGCCTCCTGCATGTTCGGTCTGGCAGGCTGCCTGCTGGCTGCAAAGTCCGGCGGCGCATCCGTCAACACTGCAATGGGCTATGAGCTGGACGCCATCGCAGCTTCCACCATCGGCGGCGTCTCCACCACCGGCGGCGTCGGCACGGTCCCCGGCATCCTCGTCGGCGTGCTGGTCTTCGAGCTGATGAAGGTCGCTCTGCAGTTCATGAACGTCAACTCTTCTTACACTTACATCGTGCAGGGCCTTGTCATCATCGTGGCTGTCGCCATTGATATTCGCAAGTACCTCGCAAAGAAGTAAATCCCCCGGAAGAGAGCGCTTATCGGGCCGCCCACTCGTTGCAGTGGGCGGTCCACTTTGTTATAATAGGAATAGCCCTCTCAGGCGCTTACGCGCCAGATTCCCCTTTTTGTCGCTTACGCGACATCTTCCCCCGACCGGGGGAAGTCTTTCCTCAGAGGGAGAGCCGTTGGCAGGCCGGGAAACTTCGCCTCTTTGCTGGAGCCTCTCCCTTTGGGAGAGGTGGCACGCCGCAGGCGTGACGGAGAGGGCAAGGATGCTAGCGGGAAAGTATGAGCGCGGCGGCCGCATCGCTCTGATAAAGAGTCTGCCCATCGCTGTGCAGCGGCTCTGTCGTGCCGGGCTTGCCCTCTCAGGCGCTCACGCGCCAGCTCTCCCAGAGGGAGAGCCTTCCCGAAGGGGAGAACACCATCTAAAAACAGGAGACACAACTATGACCGAAAAAGAACAAGCCGCCCGCGAGGCGGAGCTGGCCCGGCGGGAAGCCGCTCTGGCAGCCCGTGAAGCTCAGCTGGAACAGGAGCAGGCCAAGCTCGAAGCAGCCCGTGCAGAGGCTCCGAAGGGCCGCAAAACGCTCCTCAACAACAATGACCCCGATTTCGTCAACCCGAAAGAGAAGCTCTACGATAAGTTCCCGCTGACGGTGCACCAGATGGATATTATCATCGGGGTGCTGTTCGCCCTCATCGTCCTGTTTCTGGTGCTGGGCATGACCCATACCAGCTTTTTCGGGCTGTTCGGCGGCTGAACTGCCGCCCTCCCCGGGGTGCACCTGCAACAATAAGCGCAGAAAAAAGCCCTTCGCCAGACAAAAATGGCGAAGGGCTTTTGCTGTTGCCGGGAGCGTTTACAGCAGGACGTACTTGAGAATGAAGAGGATGGTCAGAACATACATCAGGGGGCTGATCTTCTTCTCCTTGGCCTTGCCGGTGACGACATTGATGATGGTCCAGGAGATGACGCCGATGGCGATGCCCTCCGAGATGCTGTAGGCAGTGGGCATGGCCAGAATGGTCAGGAAGGCGGGGATGCCTTCGCTGGGGTCAGAGAAGTCGATCTTGATGGCAGAACCCATCATGTAGAAGCCCACGATGATGAGGGCCGGAGCGGTAGCGAAGGAGGGGATGGTCAGGAAGAGGGGGCTGAACACCACGGCCAGCAGGAACAGCACGCCGGTGGTCATGGAGGTCAGGCCGGTGCGGCCGCCCTCGGTGACGCCGGAAGCGCTCTCGACGAAGGTGGTGGTAGTGGAAGTGCCCAGCACAGCACCGGCGCAGGTGGCGATGGAGTCGGCCATCAGCGCGCCCTTGATGTGGGGCAGTTTGCCCTCCTCGTCCAGCATATCGGCCTTGGAAGCGACGCCGATGAGGGTGCCCAGCGTGTCGAACAGGTCAACGAAGAGGAAGGAGAACATGACGGCGAAGAAGTTCAGGATGCCCACGCCGGAGAAGTCGGTCTTGAACACCTGCCCGAAGGTCTTGCCCAGTGCGGAGAAGTCGAAGCTGACAAAGCTGGTGGGGATGACGGAGTACATCCCTGCGTCGGGGTTGGGGATATAAATGCCAGTCAGCTCGCAGACGATGCCGAGCACCCATGTGATGAGGATACCGTAGAGGATGCCGCCCTTGACGTGCCTCACCAGCAGGATGGCAGTAATGACCACGCCCAGCAGAGCGAGGATGGCGCCCACGCCCACAGAGGAGAAGGTCTCGCCCTTGAAGTGCTGGTAGGTGACGAGGGTGGAGTCGCTGTTGACGATGAGTTTGGCATTCTGCAGGCCCACGAAGGCCACGAACAGGCCGATGCCCACGCTGACGGCGCTCTTGAGGGTCATGGGGATGGCGTTGAAGATGCCCTCACGCACGTTGGTCAGGCTCAGCACGATGAAGATGATGCCCTCGACGAAGACGGCCATCAGGGCCAGCTGCCAGCTGTAGCCCATCGTGAGAACGACGGTGTAGGCAAAGTAGGCGTTCAGGCCCATGCCGGGGGCCAGCGCGAAGGGGTAGTTGGCCAGCAGGGCCATCAGGGCAGTGCCCACGAAGGATGCCAGCGAGGTGGCGATCAGGACTGCGTTGGCATCCATGCCGGAAGCGGAAAGGATGCTGGGGTTGACCGCAAGGATGTAGGCCATCGTCATGAAGGTGGTGATACCGGCCATGACTTCGGTCTTGACGTCGGTGTGGTTTTCTTTCAGGTGAAAGATTTTTTCGAACATGAAAGTTCCTCCTGTCTTTGTGTGAAACTCCCGCCGCCCGCAAGCAGCCGGGAAAGAACAAAGCCTATTGTAGCACGGACGTCCGACATTTGTCCACCGGAAAAATACAAAAAAGTCACGTTTTTGCAAAAGATGATGAATGAGTATGACTCTTAGGGCGCTTATTCCGGTGAGCGTATGTGAAGATATCCATCATGCCGCCCATGGACTTGTGCCGCAGACGGTCGTGGCGCGGGGAACGGTAACGTCGGAGAGCGTGTCTTTTTCTTGGGAAATATCAAAATAGCTGTTGACAAAACGGGAAAGCTATGATAAACTAAACAAGTCGTCCGGCAACGGACACGAAAATGAATAAGGGCGTGTTCCCGAGTGGCCAATGGGGACAGACTGTAAATCTGCTGCTTTCAGCTTCGGTGGTTCGAATCCACCCGCGCCCATGAAAAAACCGCTGGTGTAGAAATACACTGGCGGTTTTCTTTTGCATAAATGTTAGACTCACAATGGCGGGTGGATTCGAACAGCAGCGGAGCCGACCGCCGCCCACCAAAGAATCGTCTCGGGGCTGCGAAAGAAAAGCATCTTTCTTTTTGTGCGCATAATGTGCGCAGCCCATGTTGACATTTTGGCTGGATGGTGCTATAGTGATAACAGAAAACCAACAGGGAGGCGTTCTATTATGGCGAAAACCAGCACCAACATCAGTCTCGACCCGGAGCTGAAGCGCTCGAGTCAGGAGCTTTTTGCAGATCTCGGCATCGACCTGTCCACGGCGATCACCCTCTTTCTGAAGCAGTCTCTTCGGGTTCAGGGCCTGCCCTTTGCTGTTACCCGAGAAAATCCAAACGCAGAGACGGCGGCGGCCCTGAATGAATACGCCGAGATGAAGGCTCATCCGGAAAAGTATAAGCGCTATGCTTCCTTCAAGGACGCTATGGATGAGGTGCTGGCGGATGTTTGAGGTTGTCCTCTCCAACCGGTTTTAGGAAAGACCTCAAGCTTGCAGCCAAGCGGGGCCTGCGACTGGATGAGCTGAATGCCATCGTGGAGCAGCTCGCCGCTGGACAGACCCTGCCGGAGAGGAATCGTGACCATGCCCTAACCGGTGACTACATCGGCTTCCGAGAATGCCACATCCGGCCCGACTGGCTGCTTGTTTATCGCGTGGATGGTGACGCTCTCGAGCTTTTCCTGTTCCGTACCGGTACGCATACCGATTTGTTTGATTAGTCGTTTCAAGGCAGCCCCACCCCGGGGCTGCTTTTTGTTTTGCCTTGCGACAACCGGGTCGGGAGACCGCTCTGCCAGCTGGGCGAATATGGCACGAAAAAAGCGTCCCTGCCCGGATGGGCAAAGACGCTTGAGGGATTTGGTTGTTACTGTCCTATCTCTTCGTAGACAGGACACCTGAGACGGATTTCAGGGGCTTCATCCCAGCCGCGCAGCGGCTGTTTTCACAGAGTAGAAGCTCTTGAAAAAATTACTTGACGTACTCGACAGTGTACTCGAAGCCGTACTCTTCCTGCAGCTTCTTGACAGCAGGCTCGCAGTCCTCGATGAAGGTGGGGGCGTAGACGGAAGCGCCGTTGTGGGTCTTCTTGTAGTCTTCGACGATCTGCTGCAGCTTTGCCCAGCCCTCGTTGGCCTTGGCATTATCGACGCTGTCGGGGAAGTTGATGATAAATTCACGGTGAGAAGGGATACGAGCTTTCATAGTAGGTTTCTCCTTATGAAAAATATGGATTCAAATTTATACAGAAACAGGAAAATGCCCTGAATCTTACAGTTGGTAGACCGCCCGGGCGTTCTGGGCGGTCTGACGGAAGACCTCTTCCGGGGAGAGCCCCTTGACGCTGGCGATGTACTCGCCGACGTAGCAGATGAGGGAGCTGTCACAGCGGGTGCCCCGCACCGGCTCAGGGGCCATGTAGGGACAGTCCGTTTCGAGGACGATGCGCTCCAGCGGCAGGGCGGAGATGGCTTTCGCGGCCCGCTTCGCCCCCTTGAAGGTGCAGGCACCACCGAAGCCGAAGTACAGGCCCTGCGCAGCCAGCCATTCGGCGTCCTCCGCAGAGCCGGAATAGCAGTGGACGATGCCCTTGGGTCGGTATTTTTTCAGCAGGGCATAGACGTCGGCGTGGGCGCTGCGGTCGTGGACGATGATGGGCTTGTCCAGCTCGAGGGCCAGCCGCAGCTCGGCCTCGAAGAGGGCCAGCTGGGCGTCCTTCGGGACGGGCCAGTGATAGTCCAGCCCGCACTCGCCTACGGCCACCACCTTCGGGTCGTCGTAATAGGGCGCAAGGGCCTTCATCTCAGCGGCCCAGTCGCCGCCGAAGACGGAGACCGTCGGTGCAGGCCCCTCTGTGCCGCAGTCCTCGGGGGCCAGCAGGCTCTCGGGGTGGATGCCGATGGCGGCGTACACCCACGGATAGCGGTGGGCCAGCTCCATCACCCGGGGGGCGTCCCCGGAGTGGGTGGCCTGCTCGCAGACGCCCACGACGCCCTTTTCAGGCAGGCTGTCCAGCAGGGCGAAGCGGTCGGCGTCAAAAGCGCGGGCGCTGTAGTGGGCGTGGGTGTCGAAGATGGGTCCTGTCATGGAGTCTCCTTCTTGGCGGGGGCCTTGTTCACCAGCCAGATGCCGACACAGACGAAGACCAGCGCGGCCAGATACTGCCAGCGGAACAGCGGCTCGCCGTTGAGCACGGCGCTCAGCAGGACGTTGACCACCGGGTTCACGAAGCCGAAGATGGCGATGCGGCTGACGGGGTTGTTCTTCATCAGCAAGGCCCAGAGCAGATAGCCTGCGCCGCAGATGAAGGCCAGATACAGCAGAACCAGCACACCCAGCGGGGTCACGCTGCCCAGACGACCGCCGAGGGCAGTGCCCAGCACAAAGAGCGCTGCGCCGCCCACGAAGAGGTTCAGGAAGCAGACCGCGAAGCTGTCCGCCTTTTTGGTGACGGACTTGTTCCAAGGGCCGGACAGGGTGAAGACGACGGTGGCCAGCAGCATACAGAAGACGCCCCAGCCGCTGCCGCCGCCGTGGTTGCCCAGCGTGCCGATGAGGACGCCTGCAAAGCCGACGGCGCAGCCCAGTGTCTTTGCGGGGGTCATCCGGTCGGCATTGCCGTAGAGGAAGTGGGCGAAGATGACGCCCAGAAAGCTCTGGGTGCTGTTCAGGATGCCGCCGAATGCGCCGGTGAGCATCGCTACGGCGATGTAGTAGAAGGCGTACTGGAGGGTGGTCTGCCACAGGCCCAGCACACAGCACTCGGCAAAGACCCGGCCCCTCGGGAGGGTGGGTGCCCGGCTCTGAAGCAGGGTGCTGCCCAGCAGAACGAGAAGGCTGCCCAGCATGAACCGCACACCGGCGAAGCAGAAGATGGAGGCCGTGTTGCTGGGGTCGATGGCAAAGAGGCGGTAGCCCATCTTGATGAAGGGGAACGCGCAGCCCCACAGCACGTTGCAGAAGATGGCCAGCAACACCGCGAACACCGGCGTGCCGAAGATCTGATCGAGCCGCTGGGCGCGGGTCAGGGACGTGTTCTCCATGGCTCAGTGGATGCGGGCACCCACGGGGGTGTCGTCGCTGTAGAAGGGGATGGAGCAGCCGCCGTCGGCGGTGTCGGCGGCAAAGATCATGCCCTCGCTGACGTACTTGCCCTTCATCATCGGGCGGGGGGCGAGGTTGCAGACGATGCCGAGCTTCTTGCCGATGAGGTCCTCCGGCTTGAACCACTTGGCGATGCCGGACAGGATGCAGCGCTCCCGCTCGCCATCAAAGACGGTCAGGTGGAGCAGCTTCTTACTCTCCTTCAGGTTCTCGCAGGCGCGGACCTCGGCCACGCGCAGCTCCACCTTGCAGAAGTCGTCGTAGGAGATCTCGGCCTCGTGGGTGAAGTCCACGCTGCTCTCCTCTGCGGGGGCAGCGGCCTTCTTCTCGGCCTCCTCCTTGGCCTTTTTGGCGGCCTCGGCAGCGGCTTTCCGCTTCTCGTCCTCTTCCTTCAGGTGGGCGATCTCCTTTGCCACGTCGATGCGGGGGAACAGGGCCTCGCCCTTGTGGACGGTGTAGCTCTCCTGTGCGCCGTAGACGGCCTTGGTCAGGTCGATGTCGGCCGCAGTCAGACCCAGCTGCTCCATCATCTTGGGGGCGGTGGAGGGCAGATAGGCGTTCAGCAGGATGCCGCAGACACGCAGGGCCTCGCACAGGTGGTACAGCACGCTCTCGAGGCGCTCCTTGTTGGCCTCGTCCTTGGCCAGTGCCCAGGGCGCGGTCTCGTCGATGTACTTGTTGGCGCGCTGGATGACGGCGAAGATCTCCATCAGGGCCTGCGGGATGGTCAGGCTGTCCATATCAGCCGTGACCTTGCCCAGCAGCTCGCTGGTCATGGTCTCCAGCTCGGCGTCGATGGCCTCAGCACCGGCGGTCTTGTGGACGGTGCCGCCGAAGTACTTCTCGCACATGGCGACGGTACGGCTCAGCAGGTTGCCGAGGTCGTTGGCGAGGTCGCTGTTGATGCGGTTGATGAGGGCTTCGTTGGTGAACATACCGTCGTTGCCGAAGGGGATCTCGCGGAGCAGGAAGTAGCGGATGGCGTCCACGCCGTAGCGGTCGCAGAGGATGACGGGGTCAACGACGTTGCCGACGGACTTGGACATCTTGCCGCCGTTCATCAGCAGCCAGCCGTGGCCGAAGACGCGCTTGGGCAGCGGCAGATCGAGGGCCATCAGCATGGCGGGCCAGAGGATGGTGTGGAAGCGGAGGATCTCCTTGCCCACCATGTGCAGGTCGGCAGGCCAGAACTTGTCGTAGTCGCTGTACTTCTCGTTGCCGTAGCCCAGCGCGGTGATATAGTTGCTCAGTGCATCGACCCAGACGTACATGGTGTGCTTGGGGTCGAAGGGGACGGGGATGCCCCACTTGACGGAGGTGCGGGAGACGCAGGTGTCCTGCAGGCCCTGCTTGATGAAGGCGATCATCTCGTTCTTCCGGCTCTCGGGCTGGATGAACTGGGGGTTCTCCTCGTAGAGCTTGAGCAGACGGTCGGCGTACTTGCTGGTCTTGAAGAAGTAGGCCTCCTCGTGGGCCTCGTAGACCTCGCGGCCGCACTCGGGGCACTTGCCGTCCACCAGCTGGCTGTCGGTCCAGAAGCTCTCGCAGGGCTTGCAGTAGTGGCCGGTGTACTCGCCCTTGTAGATGTCGCCCTGCTCGTAGAGCTTGGTGAAGATCTTCTGGCAGGACTCCATGTGGTAGTCGTCGGTGGTGCGGATGAAGCGGTCGTAGCTGATGTCCATCAGCTTCCACAGATCTTTGACGGTGGCGACGATCTTATCGACGTACTCCTTCGGAGTCACGCCGGCGTCGGCGGCCTTGTCCTGAATCTTCTGGCCGTGCTCGTCGGTGCCGGTCAGGAACATGACGTCGCAGCCCTGCATCCGCTTGAAGCGTGCCAGCGCGTCGCAGGCCACGGTGGTGTAGCTGTGGCCGATGTGCAGCTTGTCGCTGGGGTAATAGATCGGTGTGGTGATGTAGAATGTCTTGTGCTCGCTCATGAAAACGATTCTTCCTTTCTTTTGGCGCTCAGAACGAAAAACGCTCCCGCCCTGCCGACTGTGCCGGACAAGGACGAGAGCGTATAACTTCCGTGGTACCACCTTGCTTCGCCGTGCCCTTGCAGGCGCGGCCTTGCGCCGGAACTCCGGCGAGCGCGGTAACGGGCGCACCCGTCGCGGGCTAACGATTCGCCCGCGCAGCTCGGAGACCATCTTCGGCATCGCGCAGCCTGCCCGGTTCCATCCTTCGGGCTTTCTGTCAGGCGCAGACGAGGCGTACTCTTCTCTTCACAGCCAGTTTACATTATTATATTTAATATACGCAAAATCGGCGGGTTTGTCAATGATAATGTGTCAGACCTCGTAATCCAGACAGACCCGGTTCTTATAATAGGGCCGCACCTTGCTGTCGGCCACGGCCACATGGGCCGGATGCTTGGAGTAGCCCTTGAGCGCCTCGGCGGACTCGAAGGTGGTGTCCAGCATCAGGTCGGCGTTGGAAGAGGGCAGGCCGTTGATGTTGACGTGCACCTCCACGAGGCCCGGGATCTGACCGGCCAGACCCTCAAGGCCTGCTTTGATGCCCGCCTTGATGTCGGCCTTTTCGGCGTCGGAATACTCGTCCTTGAGCTGCCAGAGAATGATATGCTTGACCATAATAAAAATCCTCCTGTTGTTGGCTGGGATGCTTTGACGCCCTTATTGTAACATCTGCACAAAAACTGTGCAAGAGCTTTTGTTTGCCCGGGAAAGGACGGGATGATATAATAGAAGGGAAAGCGAGCCGGGGCAGAGCGGCGTCTGCACCCGGCAGGACAAGCGGACAACTGCGGGCCGCGCCGACCGGCACCCGCCAGAACATGAGGAAATTTAGATGAGAAAGCACCTGACCCACCTTGCGGCCGCTCTGGCCGTGACGCTTCTGCTCGGCGCTGCGGCCAGCCCCCTGCGCGCTGCTGCCGCTGCGCCTGAGCTGCCTGCGGTTGTGGCTGAGCTGGACGCGGAGAACGCAGCCGAGGCTGCGGCAGAGAGCCGCCTGAGCCAGAGCTATCTGGATATGACCATCGAATACAACGACCCGCACCCCGTCCGTCAGCTCTATCTTTCCAGTGTGGCAGACGGAGATATGGTCTACCAGCGGTACAGCACCAACCCCGCCGTAGCGACCGTAGACCGCAACGGCATCGTGACAGCCCAGAAGCCGGGCCGGGCTACCATCGTGGCCGACACCTACACCAAGACTCTCCGCTGTGAAGTGGAAGTGACCTCCAACATCGGCAAAGTCACCCTCAACGCCGACGAGCTGCTCTTGGAGAACATCGGCGGCACGGCGGCTCTGAGAGCTTCCGTAGCCGTGAAGAACGGTGACGCAGTACCCATCACTTGGACTACCAGCAACCCTGCCGCCGCCACCGTAGACCCCTTTGGTCTGGTAACGGCGGTGGGGGACGGGGAGGCCCTGATCACCGCCACCACCCCGGACGGCCACAGCGCCTGCTGCAATGTCTACTGCGGCACGCAGGTGGCGATTCAGGAACAGATCGAGGCCGATGAGGTAAAGATCGCCCTCGGCGTCCTCGGCGGCTTTGCCGTTCTGGCCGGTGTGCTGGCGCTGGCGACCTCCGGCGGCTGAGCCGGAACAGGAACAAAAACAAAAGCAGGCACGCACCCGGGAAAGCCGGAGCGGCGTGCCTGCTTTGCTTTTACCATTGCTCTACTGAGGAAAATTAAGTGGCAAAGTTCCAATATAATAACATAGATACGTTCAGAATCGAACTTTGCCAGCTTGGCAAAGTTCCCTGAGATTGGCAAAGTTCGAAGTTTGCCAGCAGGGCACAAGTTTGCCACCTTGGCAAAGTTCGTTTTATGGCGTTAATACGCTGATATTTTGGAACTTTGCCAGATAACCCGCGTGGCTCGGAGGCTTCTTACACGCCCGAAGCGCCATAGTTTGCCAGCACGCGGGCGGAGGGGTCGTTGACGTTGCAGCCCGGCCACGCCTTGTTGGGCATCCAGAAGCCCACGATGGTGCGGCTCTGGTCGTGGTAGTATTTCTCGAAGATCTCGCGGTAGAACAGGCTCTCCTTGGTAAAGGGCATACAGTGGGCGGAGTAGTTTGCCCGGCGGAGCTGGAACTCCTCGTCGGTATAGAGGCTCTCGGCGTACTCCTTGATGTCGTCCACCATGCTGTGGCCCACGGCGTCGGAGAAGGCGGCCTTCTCGCGCCAGAGGATCTCCGGCGGCAGCCAGTCGCCCTCGAACGCCTTGCGCAGCAGGTACTTGCCCTTGCCGTAGCTGTTCAGCTTCTTTTCGGGGTCGATGGCCATGACGTACCGGACGAAGTCGAGGTCGCCGAAGGGCACGCGGGCCTCGATGCTGTTGGCGGAGATGCAGCGGTCGGCGCGGAGGACGTCGTACATATACAGCTCGCGGATGCGCTTCTGGCTCTCCTGCTGGAAGGCGTCGGCGGTGGGGGCGTAGTCGGTGTACTTGTAGCCGAACAGTTCGTCAGAGATCTCGCCGGTCAGCAGCACCCGGACGTCGGTCTGCTCGTGGATGGCCTTGCAGAGCAGATACATTCCCATGCTGGCGCGGATGGTGGTGATGTCCCATGTGCCCAGCAGCCGGATGACCTCCTCAAGGTTCTGGATGACGATGTCCCGGTTGATGATGATCTCGTGGTGCTCGCTGCCCAGATACTCGGCGGTCTGGCGGGCATATTTCAGGTCGATGGCGTCGGTGTCCATGCCGATGGCGAAGGTGCGGATGGGCTTGCCCAGCTTTTTGGCGGCGATGGAGCAGACCAGCGAGGAGTCGAGGCCGCCCGAAAGCAGGAAGCCGACGGGGGCATCGGCGTCCAGACGCTTTTCCACACCGGCGATGAGCTTTTCGCGGATGTTGGTCAGGATGGTGTCCATGTCGTCCTGCATGGGGGCGGGCACGTCGGCGATGTCCTCGTAGCGGACGAAGCGGCCGTCGCAGTAGTAGCTGCCGATGGGGAAGGGGCGGATGTCGTCGCACCAGCCGATGAGGTTCTGCATCTCGGAGGCAAAGGCGATCTTGTGGCTGGACTTGGAGTAGCCGTAGAACAGCGGGCGGATGCCGATGGGGTCGCGGGCCGCGATGAGGCGGTCCTTGCGGGAGTCGTACATGATAAGGGCAAACTCGGAGTCCATGTGGCGGAACATATCCAGACCGTACTCATAATAGAGAGGCAGCAGGATCTCGCAGTCGCAGTCGGAGTGGAACTGATAGCCCCGGCGCTTCAGGATCTCCTTTTCAAAGCGGAAGCCGTACAGCTCGCCGTTGCAGACCACGCAGTCGGCCCCGCGGTAGAAGGGCTGCATCCCCTCCGGGGTCAGGCCCATGATGGCCAGACGGCCAAAGCCCATCAGGCCAAAAGGCCCCTCCACGACCCGCTGGTCGTCCGGCCCGCGGGAGACGGTGCGCATCAGGTATTCTTTGAATTTGTCGGCACTGATATCGTGCCCGGTATAGCCGATCACACAGCACATATTTCTTACCCCTCTTATGTTGTTTTTTGACTTCTCCGTCACGCCTGCGAAGCTTTCCCTTCTTCGTCCCGGCGGGGAGGCGGATAAAATAAAAAATACGGCAGCAAACGTCCTGTTGCTAGGACGAATGCTGCCGTATCCGTGGTGCCACCTAAATTACCGGCAGAGCCTGCCAGTCACTTTGTGCGCTCTCCCCGTTGAAAGCACTGCCGCGATAACGAGCGGCACACGTCTGCCCCTACTGCCCGCAGCGCCACAGCACCCGGGGGTTCAGGGGGAAGCTCACGGGGGTTCGTTCAGGCCCGGCCATCTGCGCGGCTCACACCTGCCCGCACTCTCTGGAAGAGGGCGCTTGGGCCTTACTTTTCCCGTTCAACGCTTTTCTTGCGAGAATTGTATCACTGCTTTTTCTCCGTGTCAACCTCTGCGCAGCAATTTTTACAGGTTTGTGCAGCCTGCCCGTCCTGAGCCTCGTTTGCGGCGCAGCTGCGGCACATACCATATAAAACGCTGCCCTCGCATTGCAGGGTGAAGCCGTGCTCGGCCATCAGGTGGGCGCGCACCTCGTCCATGAAGTGGCAGTCCAGATGATAGATGCGCCCGCACCGCACGCACTTGAGGTGCAGGTGCTCCCGGCAGTGGCGGCCCTCGTCCACATACTGGAACACGGCCTTTTCGCCCTTGTCGGCCACATATTTCATCACCCGCTGCTCTCCGGCCAGCTTGTCCAGATAGCGGTAGACGGTGGTGGGGTTGGGGCTGGCCCCTTCAGCCTCCAGATGCTCGAGGATGTTGGAGGCGCTGACCGCGTGCTGGCGGTTGCGGATGAGATAATCTAAGATGAGCTGGCGGGTCTTGGTGTTGTAGCCGTCGCTTCGTGCCATGATGCAGATCCCTTCTTTCTCTTTGTAGTGTACCACATTTTATTCTTCGATGCAAAACAACAGGGAGATTCGGACAACAAGCACAAAAACGGTTGTGAAATATGTGCAAAAATGAGGAATGATATTTGGGCAAAACAGAAATCAAGCCAAACTTAGGCGGAAACTCTTGTAAAAAATGTCCTATTGTGTGATAATAAAATCGAGAGAATAGTTGGATTGTTTCAGGGATACAAGCAGCACCGGAAGACCGCGTGTGGAACGTCCAGCAGGAAATGATTGGAGAAGAGGAAGATGAAAGAGACGGAAACACAGGCAAAGCTGAGCCTGAAGCTGCAGGCGTATCAGTACCTGAAGACCAAGATCCTCAACTGTGAGTACCGCCCGAACGAGTTCCTGAACGAGCAGAAGCTCTGCGCGGAGATGGGCAACATCAGCCGCACCCCCATGCGGGACGCGCTGGGGCGTCTGGAACAGGAGGGCCTGATCACCATCCTGCCCAAGAAGGGGCTGATGGTCTCCGGCATCACCGAGGACGACGTGCACAGTATGTTCGAGATGCGTCTGCTGGTGGAGCCTTATGCCCTGCGCACCTATGGCGCAGACATCCCCCACGGGGAGCTGGAGCACTTTGTCCAGATGATGCACGACCCGGATACCATCGACGACTTCTGCAAGGCGGACGATGACTTCCACGAGTTGCTCATGAGCACCCTGCCCAACAAGTATATGCGCTCGGCCTACGACCGGATCACCGGCCTGAACACCCGGTTCCGCATCATGACCGGCAAGGTGAGCATGATCAACCGGGAGCAGACCTGCGAGGAGCATCTGGAGATCCTCGAGCCTGCCCTGAAGGGCGACTGGAACACCGCCGCCGACGCCCTCCAGAAGCATCTGGAGATCGCCCGCGACAAGGCCGAGGGCGTCATCAAGGTCATCCGCCTGTGGTAAATGAACAGAGCAGAAAGGCTGCTGCACCATGTGTGCGGCAGCCTTTTTTGAAATGAGGTCATCCAATGGAGCACAACACACTTTCCCGCCCGGGCTTTTCCCTCAGCGGCACGGCGCTGAAGCGCATCGCCTGCCTGTCCATGCTCATCGACCACATCGGCGCGGCTCTGCTGGAAAACGGGCTGTTCCGGCAGAATGCCGTCTGGCAGGGGGGCGTCCGGCTGGATTTTGTGATGCGGATGGCGGGGCGGCTGGCCTTTCCCATCTACTGCTTCCTGCTGGTGGAGGGGTTCGTGCACACCCACGATTTCCGGAAATACGCCCTGCGGATGCTGGGCTTTGCCCTCCTCAGTGAGTTCCCCTTCGACTGGGCCTTCTTCTCCGGAGTCTGGTGGGGGCATCAGAACGTCTATTTCACCCTGCTGCTGGGCCTGCTGGCCATGAAGGCGCTGGACACCTTCCGGACCGGGGAGGGGACGCCGGACGCCCGGGGCATCCTCTGCGCGGCAGCCTGCACCGGGGCGGCGGCGCTGCTCCGCTGCGACTACGACGTGATGGGGATGGCCCTCATCCTCGCCCTCTATCTGACGCGGAAAGACCGGGCGGCCCAGTGCATCGCGGGCGCAGTCTTCACCCTCTTCGAGCCGGTGGCCCCGCTGGCCTTCGGGCTGGTGTGGTTTTATAGCGGCGAGCGGGGCAGCTGCTCAAGGGCCGAACAGTGGGCGTTCTACTGGTTCTACCCCGTCCATCTTTTCCTCCTCGCTGTCCTCACGAACCTCCTGCTTTTCCAAAAGTAAGGAGCTGTTTTCACAGGCATTGCACTCCGCTCACGGAAGCGGTTTCTGACCGAAAATTATAAAAAGTTGACACAAAATTACAACAGAAAATGCGAAAAACTGGCACTCCTTTCTGAAAAATATGGTATAATAGGCGGTAGGATAGCAAAAATGCATCAGGAGGTTCTACCAATGAAGATCATTCGTGCAAAAGATTACAAGGATATGTCCCGCAAGGCAGCCAATATCATCTCCGCGCAGGTCATCATGAAGCCGAACTGTGTGCTGGGTCTGGCGACCGGCGGCACCCCTGTGGGCGCATACGCACAGCTGGTGGAGTGGTACAACAAGGGCGACCTCGACTTCTCCGAAGTCACCACCGTCAACCTCGACGAGTACCGCGGCCTGCCCAAAGAGCACCCCGAGAGCTACTGGAGCTTCATGCACAAGAACCTGTTCGACCATGTGAACATCCGCCCCGAGGCCATCCATCTGCCCGACGGCACCAACCCCGACGCGGCCGACGCCTGCGCCCAATACAACGAGGTCATCCACAGCGTGGGCGGCATCGACCTGCAGCTGCTGGGCCTCGGCCCCAACGGCCACATCGGCTTCAACGAGCCGGGCGAGGCCTTCGAGCTGGAGACCCACTGTGTTGACCTGACCGAGGCCACCATCGAGGCCAACAAGCGCTTCTTTGACGGCAACGAGGACCTCGTCCCCAAGCAGGCCTATACCATGGGCATCAAGACCATCATGCAGGCCCGCAAGGTGCTGGTGGTGGCCAACGGTCTGGCCAAGGCCAAGGCGGTCAAGGCGGTCGTCTCCGGCCCCGTTACCCCCGAGTGCCCGGGTTCCATTCTTCAGATGCACCCCGACTGCATCCTCGTGGCCGATGAAGAGGCTCTGAGCCTGCTGTAAGCCCCGGAGGAGCGTATGGACGAAAACGAAAAGAAAACGGCAGAAGCCCTGCCGGAACAGCCCAAGCCGGAGGACTACAGCCGCTACATGGGCACGTTGAACCGCATCTACCGCCGGAACGACGACCCCAAGCGCAAGAAGCTGGGCGACGGCATCGGCTCGCTGAAAAAGGGTCAGAAGCCCGCCGCCCCTGCGCCGGAGCCGGGCAAAAAAGACCGCAGCTTCCTCGTCGTGGCGGGCGGTGCCATCCTGCTTCTGGCCATCCTGTACTTCATCAAGCTTCTCTGAGAACATCAAAAAAATGCCGCTGTGCAGCGTTGAACTGCACGGCGGCATTTTTTATAATACGATGCTCAGACGTTCTCGGTCAGGAACTTCTCCACAGCCTCGATGGCAGCGGCCTCGTCTTCGCCCTCGGCGGTGACGGTGATGGTCTCGCCCTGACGGATGCCCATGCCCATCACGGCCATCAGCTTGCGCATATCGCAGGTCTTGCCGTTCTTTTCGAGGGTGATGGTGCTGGTATACTGCTTGGCCAGCTTGACCAGCAGGCCGGCAGGGCGTGCGTGGACGCCAAGCGCATCTTTGATGGTGTACTGGAACTGTTTCATGGGTCGTAGTCTCCTTATCAATGAAAGAGGGATGGGGCGGTCAAGGCTCAGACTGCGCTCTCGTAGTCCAGCATGAACTGCACGATGCCGTCCATTGCCAGCTCACGGGGGTCGAGCTTCAGCTTGCCCTCGCGGATCTTGGCGTAGCTGATGGGCATATACTGGTGGAGCATATTCATCGGGATGGGGTAGGCGCGGAGGTTGTCGAACAGCTTGTTCATGGCGGCGACCACCTCGGGCTGGCCGATGTAGTAGCGGGCACGGTCGGAGTAGCTGTACTTGCGGCACTGTGCCAGATGCTTCTCGTCGCCGTGGTAGTGCTTCTCCCAGTTGGCGGGGGAGGCCAGCATGACGGCGTCCAGCGTCTCGATGAAGTTGGCGCGCTGATCCTCGGGGACAAGCTCTTTCTCCATCATGCTGAGGGAGAACAGGGCCTCGCGGAGGCCGTAGGTCAGGGCCGGGCCGACCTTCAGGATGGCGATGCCGTCCGTGACCATGTTGTACAGGTCGGCGGCGGTCTGGTAGTCGGTAGAGTGGCCCTCGAAGCAGATGTCGGGGAACTCCTTCAGCGCGGCGCACAGGTCTACAGCAGCAGCGGGGTCATAGTCGAACACCTGCTCGTCGCCGAACTCGACGCCGGGCTGGACGACCACGGCGATGACGTCCTTCATGCCGTCGCCCACGCCCTCTTCGGTCCAGACGCGCTGGTAGGTAGAGACCGTGTCGCGGAAGGCATCGGGGCTGGTGACAGCCAGCGTGTCCTCAGCCTCGGTAGCACCGCCCGGGATGGGCACCTCGCTGCCGATGACGAAGACGGGGCGCATGGCGTCGGGCTTCTCGGCCTTCAGCTCCTCGTAGCCCTTCATAGCTGCCTTGTACAGCTGCGCGCCGCGGCGCGCGATGACCTCCGTTTTCAGCAGGCCGGCGGGGTCGTCGGCCACCTTCATGCTGGTGTCGAGGTGGATCTTGGTAAAGCCGGCGCGGGCGTACTGATAGACCAGCTCCACCGAGTTCTTCATGGCCTCAGCCTCGGGCAGTTTCTGCCAGGTCAGGGGGCCGAGGTGGTCGCCTGCGAGGATCATCATGTTCTCGGGCAGGTCGATGTCCTTGGCCATTTTCAGGACCATCTGATAGAAGTCTGCGGGCTTCATGCCGGTGTAGCCGCCGAACTGGTTGACCTGATTGGCGGTGGCCTCGATCAGGACGGGGATGCTACGCTCCTTGGCGCGGCGCAGAGCGATCTCGATGACCAGCTCATTGGCGCTGCAATAAGAGGGGATGCCGCAGCGAATGCCCTGACGGCGCTTGTCCATCATTTCCTGAAGCGGATGTTTCATGATCGATCTTCTCCTTCGTGTTTCCTTCTCAGAGCTTGGGCTGACCCATGCAGTAGGTCTGCAGGACGTCGTAGTTGTCTTCCAGCACCACAAGGTCGGCGTCCTTGCCCACCTGAATGGAGCCCTTGCGGTCGTCCAGATGCAGGCACTTGGCCGGGTTGATGGTGCAGGAGTTCAGCGCGTAGTTGAAGGGGACGAGAGCCTCCTCCACAAGGATGCGCAGGCCCTTGTTGATGTTCAGAGTAGAGCCTGCCAGACCGCCGGTGGCCGTCAGATGGGCGCTGCCGTCGGGGTAGATGATGATCTCATTGCCGCCGAAGAGGTACTTGCTGCCCACGGGAGTGCCCTTGGCCATCAGGGCGTCGGAGATCATGATGGCGTAGTCCGGCCCCTTGCTCATGAAGTAGTTGTTCAGGGCAGCGGGGGTGGAGTGGCAGCCGTCGCAGATGATCTCGCCGTACATGGTGCGGATACGGTAGGCCGCGCCCACCAGACCGTTGGCGCGGTGGTTGAAGGGCGACATACCGTTATAAACGTGGGTCATGGAGCGCGCGCCGTTGGCATAGGCCATGACAGCCTGCTCGTAGGTGGCGCCGCTGTGGCCGATGCTGACCACCACGCCGTGGGCGGTCAGATAGCGGGTGAGGGCAAAGTCCTCGTCGTGCTCGGTGGCCAGCGTGACATAGCGGATGTGGCCCCGGGCCGCTTTCTGGTAGTGCTCGAACTGCTCGATGGTGGGTTTCACGATGTACTGGTCGGGCTGTGCGCCCTTGTACTTCATGTCGAGGTAGGGACCCTCGAAGTGGATGCCCAAAATCTCTGCGCCGTCGTAGCCGCTCTCCATGACGTTCGCCACATTGGTGACGGCGTTGGTCAGCACCTCGACGCTCTGGGTGATGGTGGTGGCGAGGAAGCTGGTGACGCCCTCCGAGACGATGTGCTCGGCCCAGTAGCGCAGGCCGTCCTCGTTTGCATCGTTGGTGTCGAACTCGTAGGCACCATGGCAGTGGATGTCCATGAAGCCGGGGACGATGCGCTTGTCGCCGTAATCGTCGTCCACATCCTTGGTGCCGTAGGGCAGGATGGCGGTGATCCTGCCGTCATTCACCTCAATGGCAGCAGGGACGAACTGGTCTGCCAGCCAGACCTTTTTGCTTTGTATTACCATTTTGAATGCCCTCCTTCTGGGGTAGATCGCTTGATTTCATTATACCGCAAGGCTTTGGAAAAATATTTATAATTTTCAATCGAGTTGTTATTCCTTTCGGCAAAAAGCTATAAAAATGAGCGAAAAAACGGCTTGGGAGGCCGATGCCGGGGCGGCAGTTTGTCTTTTTCAATCAAAAAGTTATGGCTTTCAGTTACCCCCTTGTTTTCTGCGGTTTGAATGTGATATAACAAACAAAAGAGAGCGGAACAGCTCTGCTATGGAATTATCAGAAAAAGTTTTACCGTGTCCATTAGGAGGTAGATTTAGGATGAGCATTTTTAATCTGACCGATGAGAAGATGAAGGAGACGTCTTCCACCTTTACGGCCCACGAGATCTATCAGCAGCCTGCAACATGGCGCAAGACCTGCGCCCAGCTGGCCGCCTGCAAGGATGAGCTTCAGGCTTTTATCGATCAGGTCGTCAAGCAGGATGATTTCGACATCGTCCTCACCGGTGCCGGCACCAGCGAGTTCGTCGGCAACTCTCTCTTTCAGGCCCTGAACCCCAAGTATAACTATAAGGTCAAGTCCTACGCTTCTACCGACCTTGTGCCCTCTCCCGAGAATTTCCTCTCCCGCACCAAGCCCACCCTGCTGGTGAACTTTGGCCGCTCGGGCAACTCCCCCGAGTCTCTGGGCAATGTGGAGGCCGCTGAGGTCGTCTGCCAGAACCTGTATCACCTGTTCGTGACCTGCAACCACGAGGGCACCCTGTCCAAGCTGGCAAACACCCGTCACAACTGCTTCGCCATCAACCTGACCCCCGAGACCCACGACCAGTCCTTCGCCATGACTTCCAGCTACAGCAATATGTATCTGGCCACCTATCTGGCCTTCAACCTCGACAAGCTGGACGAGATCACCGCAGAGGTGGAGAAGCTGGCCGTCGCCGGTCAGCACTTCCTCGATGACCAGTTCGGTCTGGCACAGAAGATCGTGGACGAGTTCGATTACAACCGCATCGTCTATCTTGGCAACATCGGCCTGAAGGGTGTGGCACAGGAGTCCGCCCTGAAGACCCTCGAGCTGACCGCCGGCAAGGTCGCTACCATGTACGACTCTGAGCTGGGCTTCCGCCACGGCCCCAAGTCCATCATCGACGACAACACCCTGACCGTCGCTTACCTGAGCGATGACGAGTACCGCCGCCGCTACGAGATGGATCTGGTCAAGGAGATGGCCCATCAGCGCAAGGGCAACAAGATCGCCGTCGTCTACAACCACGACTGCGAGGGCATCGAAGAGCTGGCCGATTATCCCATCCAGATCAAGGTCAGCGCTGACATGGAGAACGTCCTGCTGGGTCTGGACTTCATCCTCTTCGCACAGACCATCGCTCTGATGAAGTCCCTGTCTCTGGGCATCACCCCGGACAACCCCTGCCCCACCGGCGAGGTGAACCGCGTCGTCAAGGGCGTCACCCTGTACCCCTACACGCTGAAATAATCAAAACAACGTCATAAATTCAGGAGGGCAACGAGTATGATCGGTTTGGTAGTTACCGGCCACGGCCATTTTGCAGACGGTATCCACACCTCTGCGCAGATGATCGCGGGCGAAAATGATTATGTCCGCTACATCAACTTTGAAGAGGGGATGACTCCCGAGCAGCTGGCCGAGAAGTTCAACGCGGCGTTTGACGAGTTCAAGAGCTGCGACGGCGTCGTGGTGCTGTCCGATCTGCCCGGCGGTTCTCCCTTCAAGACTGCTGTGGAGTGCAAGTATGCACGCCCGGAGCAGAAAATCGAGGTCATCGCAGGCACCAACCTGCCCATGATCGTTACCGCCGTGACCATGCTGGACATGGAGGATGACCCCCGCTCGCTGGCCGATGAACTGATCGAGACCGGCAGGGACTGCATCGCTCTGTTTGAGCTGGAGGCTGCCACTGCCGAGACTGAGTCTGAAGAAAGTGACGGGATCTGATCTATGGCCATCAACTGGGAAGTGATCCTCTGGACCTGCATCACGCTGGCTGTGCTCATGGGAGTCATCGGCCTCATTCTCTACGCCATCTCGGCCAAGAACGTGCGCAGTAAGCGCAAGGAGCTGGGCGAGGTGCACACGGGGCTGAAGGTCGGCTCCCACATCATGTTCGCAGGCGGCGTCTACGGCAAGGTAGTCAGCATCGACAACGAAGATACCCTCCGGGTGGAGGTGGCCCCTAAGGTCATCATCACCATCTCCCGCTATGCAGTCCAGAGCCTGCTGAAGTAAGCAGCAGCGTCCCCCTGTATTCTGCTATATACTTTACCTTTCTTTCATAACGACAAGGCCCCCGCAGAAGCATCACAGCATTCTGCGGGAGCCTTGTCATTTGTGCAGCAAAAAGCGGGAGCGGACATCCCGAAGGACATCCGCTCCCGCTGCGATTTTATGTGATTAAGCCTTGCCGTTGCTGCCGCAGACAAGGATCTTGCTCTTGACATACTCCTTGACGTACTCGCGGCCGACGGCGCTGTACTTCTTCGGGTCGAAGACCTCGGGGTCCTTGGCGAGGTATTCCTTCAGGCCCTTGCTGAAGGCGATACGCAGGTCGGTGGCGTAGTTGACCTTGCACATACCGCGTGCAACGCACTCACGGACGGCATCGTCGGGCACGCCGGAGGTGCCGTGGAGCACCAGAGGCACAGACACGACCTTGCGGATCTCGCTCAGGCGCTCGATGTCCAGCTTGGGCGTTCCCTTGTAGACGCCGTGTGCGGTGCCGATGGCGACAGCCAGAGAGTCCACGCCGGTGCGCTCTGCGAACTCAGCGGCCTCGGAGGGGACGGTGTAGCCGTTGCCATTGCCACCGTCAAGGTCGTCTTCCTTGCCGCCGACCTTGCCCAGCTCAGCCTCCACCGGGATACCGGCGGCGTGGCAGGCGCGGACCACGGACTTGGTGATCTCGATGTTCTCCTCAAACACATGGTGAGAGCCGTCGATCATAACGGAGGTGTAGCCGGCACGGAATGCCTGCATGGCCAGCTCGTAGCTGCTGCCGTGGTCGAGGTGCATCACGACGGGGACGCTGGCCTCAGAAGCAGCGGCGGCCACCATGGCGTGGAACATGGCCGGAGAAGCATACTTCAGGGTGCCGGGAGTGGTCTGGACGATGACGGGAGCGCGCAGCTCCTCGGCAGCGGCGATGATGGCCTGCACCATCTCCATGTTCTCGGCATTGAACGCGCCGATGGCGTAATGGTTCTTCTGTGCGTCGAGCATCAGCTCTTTGGTCGTAACTAAAGACATAGTAAAACCTCCTGATAGCTTACCTTCTTCAAAAGCGTTAAGAGTTTAACGATTCACCCTTATTATAGATAGTCTCAGCTAATTTGGCAAGAGCAAAAACGCTAAAGAGTTTGTCATTTGCGGTTGATTTTTCAAAAGTCCAGCTGTGCGTCCTGCCGGGCGGCCTCGAGGACCGAAACCACCTGACGGGTCTTTTCCAGCGCCTGATAGCAGGCGTCGTAGTCCTTGGCGGCGAGGAGGGCGGCGATGTCCGACACTTCATAATACCACGGCGACTCGTCGCATTCGCGGGAGAACGTCTCCTGTCCGGGGCGGTCGAGGAGAAGCTTCTTGCAGTTGCTGCTGCCCGGCTCGATGAGGATGCGGCCCTTTTCGCCCACCAGCTGGACGCTGCCCGGCGCGGCGCAGTCCTTCGCGCCGGTGCACTGGCAGAGGAAGTCCGGGTATTCCAGCAGGAGGATGCCGCTGGTGTCGATGCCGTTCCGGTAAAGATTGGGGTGGTAGCTGACCGACATCGGCTCGCCGAACAGGCCCACCACGAAGTGGACGTTGTAAAGGTTGAGGTCCATCAGCGCACCGCCGCAGCAGGCGGGGTCGAACACCGGCGGCACCTGCCCGGAGAGCAGGGCATCGTATCGGCTGGAATACTGGCAGAAGGTGCAGGAGACGATGCGGAGGGGGCCGATGTCGGGCAGGTGCTCCTTCACGAGGGCATAGTTGGGGTGATGGGCCGTGGTGATGGCCTCGAAGAGGAACAGATGACGCTCTTTGGCCAGCCCGATCAGCTCGTCGGCCTCGGCCACGGTGGGCACGAAGGGCTTTTCGCAGAGGACGTTCTTCCCGGCCAGAAGCGCCGCCTTGGCCTGCCCGTAATGGAGGCTGTTGGGGGTGGCGATATAGACCAGCTCAATGTCCGGGTCGGCCAGCATGGCATCGAGGTCGGTGTAGACCTTCGGGATGCCGAACGACTGGGCCAGCGCCTCGCCGGTGGCCTTCTGCCGGGAGCAGACCGCCGCGCAGTGAAATGCGGGGACTTTTGCAAACTCCGCCGCCATCGTGCGGGCGATGGAGCCTGTGCCGAGGATGCCGAGGTTCATATGGGTGCTCCTCCTTCTATCGCAATTTTCAAAAATAGCGCCGATCAGAATAGCATATTTGCGATATGCAGTTTGCGGATGTTGCCTGTGCATTAAAAACGCAAACTGCTATATATAATGAGTATCAGAGACTGGCCTGACAGTTCTGCTTGACGAACTCACTGGGGGACATATGGTACTTCATGTTGAAGGATTTGGAGAAATAGTGGATGGAGCTGTAGCCCAGCCGCAGCGAGATCTCGCTGATGGTGTAGCGGTTCTCGAGCAGCATCTGACAGCTGCGCTCCAGCTTTTTGTCGTTGATATACTTTTTGGGGGACTGGTCCACCGAGTTCTTGAACAGCAGCTGCAGGGCCGACCGGGACAGCGAAAAGTGCTCGCAGATCTCCGGGATGGTCAGCGGGTCGTAGATGTTGTCGTGGATGTAGGCGATGATGCGGTCGAAAAGCTCGTCCATCGCGCTCTGGTGGGCTGTGCTGCTGGCGGACGTCATGGGGGAGGCGTAGGTGCCTTGGAGCAGACGGATGATGGTCTCGGTCAGTAGGCAGAGCATCAGGCTGTTCATATAGGGGATGCCGGTGGTGCTCTCCCGGACGAAGGTTTTTAATAAGGTGTTGATCTTCTGGTCGTAGTGGAACACCCGGTTGATGAGGGCGTCGTACCAGACCTCCCGCTCCACAGGCGTCAGGTTGCGCATATCGAAGAGGATGGTCATATAGGAGGCCCTGTGCTCTTCGTCGGTGTACTGGGTGTGGAACTGGCCCGGGCCGTAGATCATCAGGTCTTTTTCCTTTAAGTAGTAGAGCGTGCCGTCCACTTCCGTTTCCAGCTCACCGGTGTCCACATAGGTCAGCTCGAAGAAATCGTGCTGCTCCCCCTTGAAGCAATAATTCTCGGTGCGGATGCGGTAGTAGTAGCCCAGGATCTTCTGGATCTCGATGCGGGGCAGGACGGCCAGAAATTCGTACTGGGAAGGAAAGTCCGTGATGTGAAGCGAATAACTGCTCTCGGCGTAGAGGTCGTATTCCAGCTTCTGGGTCGTGGAAACGACGGCGAAGTAGACGTTCGGCTTGATGTGGATGAGCCGGTTCATGGCAAACTCCTCCACGGCGGCGGCGTCCGCCGTGTGGGAGACCAGCAGCACGCCGATGCCCTCCTTTACCTGTAAATAGGTATCGCAGTTGAAGCAGTAGAACTGGGAGACATAGCGGCGGGTGATGGCGACCATCGTCTGATGGATCAGCTCCGGGTGTTCGCGGTCGATGGGCTGATGATAGACCGAGCCATAATCCAGAAAACTGTCGTTGGAAGTTTCGCGTTGCATTCAAATCCCTCCTTACTGAAAAAGTATATCATTTTTTTGGCAATTTGAATAGTCTTATTTGCACTTTTTTGGTAGATTGTAATGAGACTCGCTGAATTTAACCGTTTTTTCGAAACAGTTTGTTAAAAAATATAAAGACATTTGTTCAAATATAGCCTATAATGTAGTTACTCTGAATTGGAAACTCAGACAAAAAACTCAAGGAGGAATTTGAGAATGCCGAACATTGTTCTTACGCGGATCGACAACCGTCTTGTGCACGGTCAGGTCGCAACGCAGTGGTGTGGCGCCATTGGTGCAAACCTTATTCTGGTGGCCAACGACGAGGTGGCTGGCAACAGCCTGCGTCAGGGCCTGATGAATATGGCCGCTCCTGCCTACGCTGCAATGCGTTACTGGACCATCCAGAAGACGATCGATACCATCCACAAGGCCAGCGCCAAGCAGCTGATCTTCATCGTCTGCGAGAACCCGCAGGATGTCGTCAAGCTGGTGGAGGGTGGCGTCCCCATCAAGAAAGTCAACATCGGAAACATGCACATGGCAGAAGGCAAGCGTCAGGTTGCAGGTTCCGTTGCCGTTGACGACGCCGATGTGGCTGCTTTCAAGCGGCTGCAGGAGCTTGGTGTGGAGCTGGAGATCCGCCGCGTTCCTACCGAACACGCGGAAAGCACCGACAAGCTGTTCAAGTAAACAGACGGCTGCTCTCCTAAATACTTGAAAAGGAGTACTTATTATGGGCTTTAGTGCACTTCAGATCATTCTGGTCTTTGTGTGGGTCTTTATCGTGGCCATCGACCAGTTTGATTTCTTGGAATCCCTGTACCAGCCTATCGTTTCCGGTGCTGTCATCGGTGCGATCTTGGGCGATCTTCCCACCGGTCTGATCGTTGGCGGTACTTACCAGCTGATGACCATCGGCAACATGCCGGTCGGCGGCGCTCAGCCGCCAAACGCAGTCATCGGCGGCGTCATGGCTGCTGTGTTTGCGATCTCTTCTCATCTGGATACCACCGCTGCTGTCGGTCTGGCAGTTCCCTTCGCTCTGATCGGCCAGTACATGGTCACGTTCCTGTTCACCCTCATGTCCCCCATGATGTCCAAGGCTGACCAGCTGGCAGCAAAGGGCGACACTAAGGGCATTGTCCGTCTGAACTATATGGCAATGGCTCTGCTGGGCCTGCTGTTTGCAGTTGTCTGCACCCTCGGTATGCTGGGCGGCTCTGCAATGGGTACTACCCTGAGCAACCTGGCCGCCAAGTATGCATGGGTCATGGCTGGTCTGGGCGCTGCCGGTGGTATGATGCGTTTCGTCGGTTTCGCAACCCTGCTGCGTATCATGCTGTCCAACGAGTTCTGGGGCATCTACTTTGCTGGTTTTGCTCTGGCAACCATCATCGGCTACATCCCCGAACTGTCCGGCTCTGCTCTGCTGCTGATCGCATTTGTGGGCATTGCAATTGCTCTGTACGACTACCAGACTCGCGTTGCTATCAAGCAGGCTGCTGGTTCTGGTTTTGCTGCGAATGGAGGCGACGACGAAGATGGCATCTAATGCAACTCATTACAACAATCTGACTCCCGCGCAGCCTTTGGATAAGGCTACGCTGAATAAGATGGTGTTCCGTTCCCTGAACCTGCAGGCATCTTTTAACTACGAGCGTATGCAGGCTGCCGGCTGGCTGTACTGCATCCTGCCCGGTCTGGAAAAGATCCACAGCGATAACAAGGAAGACCTGAAGCTCTCCATGGAGCATAACCTTGAGTTCTTCAATACTCACCCCTTCCTCGTTACCTTCGTTATGGGCATCATCCTCTCTCTGGAACAGCAGAAGGCTGACATCGAAACCATTCGTGCCGTGCGTGTTGCCGCTATGGGTCCTCTGGGCGGTATCGGCGACGCAATCTTCTGGTTCACTCTGGTTCCTATCACCGCAGGTATCACATCGAACATGGCTATCAACGGTTCGCTTGCTGGTCCTATCATGTTCCTGCTGATCTTCAACATCGTGCAGTTTGCATGCCGCTTCTTCCTGATGTACTGGTCTTATAATCTGGGTACTAAGGCTATCGACATCCTGACTGCCAACGCAAAGGAGTTCACCCGTGCAGCTTCCATGCTGGGCGTCTTCATCGTCGGTGCTCTGACTTCCAACTACGGCGGCACCACCGTTGCTACCGTTATCGAGAACGGCGACAGCCCCATCGTTATCCAGAGCATTCTGGATGGCGTCCTGCCCAAGCTGATCCCTCTGGCTCTGACCCTCGGCCTGTTCTTCCTGATGAAGAAGAAGAACTGGAAGCCCGTTACCTGCATCGCTCTGCTGCTGGTCATCGGTCTGGTCGGCGCATTCTTTGGTATCTTCGCTTAATTCAAAGCTGGAGCTACAATGCACGCTGTACTTCTTGATTTTAATGGGACGATGTTCTTTGATACCCACTTCCACATGGAAGCATGGTCAAAGATCTATCATGAACTGCACCCCGAGGACAAAAGCCCTCTTGCTTCGACGAAGATATGCGGACCCTGCAATGACGTCATCCTGAAGAACATGGCCCCGTGGCTCACCCCTGCGGAGCGCCAGCAGTATTCAGAAAAGAAAGAGGCTCTGTACCGGGAGGCGTGCAGGAGCGATCCTGCCAGTTTACACCTCGTAGCAGGTGCTGAAGAGCTGCTGCAAGGCTTACAGAAGCGCGGCATCCCGTTCGCGCTGGCGAGTGCTTCCATAAAAGCGAATGTTGATTTCTACTTTGACGCGTTTCCGATCGGTCACTGGCTGAAACAACAGGATGTCGTATACGACGACGGAAGCTATGCCGACAAGGGCGAGATGCATCTGGAAGCGGCGCGGAGGCTGGGTGTTCCGTTCTCTGAGTGTTTGGTCATCGAGGACAGCGTCACCGCCATCGCTCTGGCAAAACGAAACGGCGCAGGCCGGATCGTGGGCATCGGAGAGACGGCAGACGGGTCTGAGCTGCTGGCACTGGGGGCAGACCACTACATCCACGACTTTACAGAATTTGATTACGGTTGGCTGGAAAACTGAGTTCACCCAATGAGTTTCCACTTCCACAGTTATAAAGCGGCTTCGAGCGATCGAAGCCGCTTTTGTTGTGCCCGGGAGACAGGACGCTTTGCACGGCGCAGGCCCCAAAAGTGGAAAACTGCACAGCGAGGTAAAATAAAATGCGAAGGACAGTTCCTTTGCAGAAACATCCTTCGCATCTTCGCAATATGTCCCAGACAGGAGTCGAACCTGCGGCCTTCCCCTTAGGAGGGGGACGCTCTATCCAACTGAGCTACTGAGACACACCACAAATATAATACCGCAAATGGAGCATAAAATCAAGTTGAACCGAAGAGAAAAAAGGTGTATCCTATAAGAAGAGGCTTCTGCGCTGGGGAACTTTGCGCGGAGGCGCAGAACGACTCGCCCCTCCGGCAGATGGCCGGAGGCGGCCCGGGAGGTTGCAATGGGAAAAACCAAAAAGAAAGAATGGACGCTCCGCCGCCCCAACAAGGGCTGGCTGGCGGGCAGCAGCGCGACGCAGACCATCTGCATCAGCTTCCTGCTGGTCATCGCGGTGGGGACGCTGCTGCTGACCCTGCCCATTTCCAGCAGGACGGGGCGGCTGGGGGTCATTGACGCGATGTTCACCGCCACCAGTGCCACCTGTGTGACAGGTCTGATCGTGCGGGATACATGGAGCCAGTTTTCGCTGTTTGGGCAGGTAGTCATCCTGATGCTCATTCAGGTGGGCGGCCTTGGCCTCGTCACCCTGACCAGCTTTTTTGCGCTGGCAGCCCGGCGGCGGATGGGCTTCCGCGACCTGCGGCTGCTGGGCGAGAGCGTCTCGGCAGATGGCCTGTCCAAGGCTACCGAGGTGCTGAAGATCGTCATCAAGCTGGCAGCGGCCTTCGAGGCCGTGGGCATCGTGCTGCTGCTCTTCGCCTTCGTGCCCCAGTTCGGCGCAGAGGGCGTGTGGGTCAGCGTGTTCACGGCCATTTCGGCCTTCTGCAATGCAGGCTTTGACCTCTTTGGGCGGTTTGGGGCCTATTCCTCGCTGGTGCCCTACGTCAACAACTACTATGTGCAGGCGGTCGTCATGTTTATGATCATGGCCGGAGGCTTGGGATTCATGGTCTGGGTGGAGCTGGCGGAGTACCGCAAAAAGCGGCGTCTCTCCCTCCACGCGAAGGTCGTGCTGCAGTTCTCGGCCATCTTCTGGGTGGGCGGTGCGGTGCTGCTGGCCCTGCTGGAGTGGTCGAATCCCAAGACGATGGGCGGCCTGTCCGTCCCGGGCAAGCTGATGGCGGCGCTGTTCCAGTCGGTGTCCACCCGTACCGCCGGTATGAATACCATCGACCTCGCAGCGTGCAGCCCCATCAGCAAGCTTCTGATGAGTGTGCTGCAGTTCATCGGTGCGGCCCCCGGCTCGACGGGCGGCGGCGTCAAGGTGACGACCTTTGCGGTGCTCATCCTGACCATCCGCAGTGTGGCACAGGGCCGCGACGACTGCGTCATCGGCGGACACCACATCGAGTCCAAAACGGTCTACCGTGCACTGACCATCATCGTCCTCGGCGCAGTGGCGGCGTTCGGCTCGGCTGTCGTGGTCTACTACAACACGGCTGAGACGGTGTCGGTCATCGACTGTATCTTCGAGTCCTGCTCGGCGTTCGGTACGGTGGGCCTGTCGGTGGGCGTCACAGGGCAGCTGAACACCGGCGCAAAGCTGCTGTATATGGCTTGTATGTTCATGGGCCGTGTCGGCCCGGTGTCGCTGGCCATCAGCCTGACGGCCAAGCCCGACGACAACAAGCGGAAGGTGCTTCCGGTGGGCCACATCAACGTGGGCTAAAAAGAAAGGCGTTCTGCCGTCTCTCGGGACAGGCAGAGCGCCTTTCTTTTGTTATAAGCTGTCCAGCTCGGTCTGAAGCTTTGCGAGGGAGTCCCGGATGGGCAGGTGCTGGGGACAGACGGCCTCGCATTTGCCGCAGCGGATACAGTGGCTGGCCTTTTCGGCGTCGGGGAAGTGGGCCGTCCACTGTTGACGGATGGCGTCCTTCTGGCCGAACATCCCCAGTTTGTTCCAGATGCTGAAATTGTCCGGGATGTCCACCCCCATCGGGCAGGGCATACAGTAGCGGCAGCCGGTGCAGCCGACCCTGATGTGGCTGCGCAGGATGTCGGCAGTCTGGCGGATGGCGTCGTTCTCGGCGTCGGTCACGGGCCGGAACTGTCCGAAGGTGGAGAGGTTGTCGCCCAGCTGGTCCTCTGCACTCATGCCGGAGAGGACGACCTTCACATTTTTATGGCTGGCCACCCAGCGCAGCGCCCACGAGGCGGCGCTGGCGGCGGGGTCCAGTGCGCGCAGCGGCGCAGCGGCATCCGGCGGGAGCTGGGCCAGCGTGCCGCCCTTGATGGGTTCCATGATGATGAGGGGGACATTCCGCTCTTCGGTGAGGGCGTAGCCCCGGTCGCCTGCGATCTCTTCAGCCCGGTCGTCGGTGTCAAGATAGTTGTATTGCAGCTGGCAGAAGTCCCACGGCTGGTCCCGCAGAATGTGCTCGAAGCCTGCTGCGTTGTCGTGGCAGGAGAAGCCGAAGCTGCGGATGCGCCCGGCGGCTTTCTGCTCCCAGAGCCAATCCACGATGCCCATCTCCTTGGCCGCGTCATAGCGGGCCTTGTGCAGGGAATGCAGCAGGTAGAAGTCGATGTAGTTCACGCCCAGCCGCTGGAATTGCTGCTCGAAGATGGCCTTGGCCTCGTCGAGGGTCTTGCAGTTCCAGACAGGCAGCTTGGTGGCGAGGTAGAAGCTCTCCCGGGGCCATTTTGCGATGACGCGGCCCACGAAAGGCTCACTTGCGCCGCCGTGGTAGGGGAAGGCAGTGTCAAAATAGTTGACGCCTGCCTCCCGGGCTGTGTTCAGCAGCTTTTCGGCCCGCACCTCGTCGATGCTGCCGTCCGGCAGGGTGGGAAAGCGCATACATCCATATCCCAGCAGGGAGGTGGAGATGCTTCGTCCGGTGCCGTCTTTTTGGTTCCAGTTCCGATACTCCATAAGCCTTTGTCCGGCGGGGCCTGCCCGCCGCTCCTTTGATTCTCAGTATAGCAGGAGAAGGCGGGATAGACAAGACGAACACCCCGGCCTGTGAGCGGACGGGGTGTTGTATTCGGGCAGAAAATATGATATTCTATAGATGCTGCATAGGCAGCACTGGTACTGTCTGCAATGTAGGTGGTCACGTCCCTCCGGCCCTGCGCCGGGGAGGTGAGCTTTCTGCTGTCCCCTGACGCATAGGCGAAAGGGGGGATGCTCCATGACATTTGAACAGGTCGTATTATTGCTCTCGCTTCTTGGCGGGGCGATCTACATCACGTTTCAAATCAGCTGGACTATTTTTAACGGCAAAAAGAAATGACCGCCACGCCCTGACAAGCTGCGGTCATTCTTTTTGAACCAACGCCAGAAGGACGCTGACCATTCGCAGACAGTGCCTTTCTTATTTACAGTATAGAGCTTTTGCAAGCGCTTGTCAAGCAAAACGAGGGATAAGATGGAACCTTTGAAGATCGGAAATATCACCCTGCCCCACCGGGCAGTATTCGGCCCGATGGCGGGCTTCACGGACGCGCCCTGCCGTCGGCTGATGGCCCAGCACGGCGCAGGCTTTACGGTCAGCGAGATGGTGTCCAGCCGGGCGCTGGTCTACCACGACCACAAGACGGTCAGCCTGCTCAAGGCCGAACCCAACGGTGCACCCTATGGCGTGCAGATCTTTGGCGAGGTGCCGGAGATCATGGGCGAGGCCGCAGCGGCCATCGAAGCATACCCCTTCGACTTTCTGGACATCAATATGGGCTGTCCGGCCCCCAAGATCGTCTCGGGCGGCGCGGGCAGCAAGCTGATGCTGGATCCTGACCTCTGCGGCCGCATCGTCGAGCAGGTCAAGGCCCACACCTCCCGTCCGGTGACGGTCAAGATGCGGAAAGGCTGGGACGCCGACCATATCACGGCAGTGGAGTGCGCGAAAGCCTGCGAACAGGCGGGAGCACAGCTCATCGCAGTCCATGCCCGCACCCGGGAGCAGATGTACACCCCGGGCATCGACCCGGACATCATCGCCAAGGTCAAGGCGGCAGTGAAGGTGCCTGTGCTGGGCAACGGCGACATCCACACGGCAGAGGATGCCGTGGAGATGATGTCCCGCACCGGCTGCGACGGCGTCATGATCGCCCGGGGAGCGCTGGGCGACCCGTGGCTCTTTGAGCGGGTGAATGCCGCCATCGAGGGCCTGCCCACTCCCAAGGAGCCGAATCTGCAGGCCCGGATGAACGCTCTCCGCCGTCAGGTGGAGGAGATGGTGGAGCAGAAGGGCGAGTATACGGCCATGCCGCAGGCCCGCGCCCAGACCATGCACTATATGAAGGGCCTCAAGGGCGCTGCCGCCCTCCGCCGCTGCTGCTGCACCCTGTCCCGTCTGGAAGATCTGGACGAGCTGATCGCGGCAGTATTCGAAGAGCAGCGCAAAGCCGGGCAGGACCCGGACGATGTGCGGGAAGTCCCCTTCCCGTAACGCCTATTCGCTGCGGGTCAGCTCGTCGAGGTTCTGGGTGAAGCAGGGCAGACAGTGGGCCATGAACCAGTCGGCCTCGGGGCAATGCATCCCTTCCAGCGCCTCCTGCTGCTGACGGAGCGCGGCGTCGAACTCATGGTTGCCGCTGCGCTGTTCCTCCATGCACTTGACGAGGGCCGAGAGCCGGTCGGCGGCTTTCAGCAGACGCTTTTCCTCAGCGGTCAGCAGGCTGCCGGAGATGAAAGGACTGACCTCCTCGGCCAGCTCCGGCGGCAGCAGGCGGGTCATGGAGGCCACGCTCTCGGCTTCCAGCGCCTTGTAGGCGTCCCGCAGGCCGGGGCTGCTGTACTTCACCGGCGTGGGCATATCGCCGGTGATGATCTCAGGTGCGTCGTGGTAGAGGGCTGCCACCGCCACCGTCTTGGGGCGGCAGGGGGTGCCGGTGTACCGCCGCGCGATGAGGCAGAGGATGTGCGCCATCAGGGCGGTGTCACAGGTGTGTTCGCTGAGGGATTCCGGGCGGGTGGAGTGCATCAGACTCCACCGGGTGATGTATTTCATCCGCGCCAAAAGGGCGCTGAAGGGATATAGCTTCATGGCGGCCTCCTTGAAGTGTCTTTGAGAGGGTTATACCTGCCCGGCGGGCGAATGTCAAGCAAAATGTGAAAATTCTTTTTTTCCACACAGCCGCGTGCTATACTGAACGCGAAAACGATGCAGGCTTCGGGCCTGTGCCGCCCCTCCGGGCGGGGAAAGAGGATACGATGGACGATCTGAATCATCAGGCCGGGAGTGCCCGGTTTCTCAATATGCCGGGGCGGCGGGATCAGATGCTCCGCACGATGCTGCTCTGCGCGCTGACGGCGGCGGTGTTCTTCCTGCCGTTCTATCTCATAGATGGCGGCTTTTTCCACTACGCCGGCGATTTCAACAGCCAGCAGATCAGCTTTTACCGTTACATGAACGGCTTCATCAAGGGGGGCGGCTACCCCGACGGCATGGCCGGTGCGGCCCGGAACACCTTCTCGTGGGCCACCGACCTCGGCAGCGGTGCGATGAACGCCTACTCCTTCTATCTGTACGGCTCTCCCTTCTTCTGGCTGTCGCTCATCTTCCCCCAGAACTGGCTGCCCTACCTCATGGTGCCCCTGCTCATCCTCAAGTTCGCGGTGGCGGGCGGCGGCGCATACCGCTACCTCTGCCGCTACGTCCGCCGCACCGACTATGCGATGCTGGGCGCCTGCCTGTATGCATTCTCGGGCTTCAGCGTCTACAATGTCTTTTTTAACCACTTTGTGGATGTGGTGGCCCTCTTCCCGTGGATGCTCTGGGCGCTGGATGAGACGCTCTACGAGCAGGAAAAGCACTATGGGCTTTTCGCGTTCTGGGTGGGGGTCAACCTGCTCAACAACTATTTCTTCTTCATCGGGCAGGTCATCTTCCTTGTCATCTACTTTATCTGTAAGCTGACCACCAGAGATTTCCCGATGAATCTCCGGCTCTTTGCCCGGCTGGCGTTCGAGAGCCTGCTGGGCGCGGCGCTGGGCTTCGTCCTGCTCTGGCCTGCCGTGCTGAGTCTGCTGCAGAACCCGCGCACCATCGATCTCTCGTCGGGATGGGGCTTTCTGACCTACTCGAAGGTGCAGCAGTATCTGGCCATTCTGCTGAGCTGGATCCTGCCGCCCGACTCGCCCTATATCACCTCCATCTGGTCGGAGGGCGTCATCAAATGGACGAGTATGTCCGCCTACCTGCCCCTGTGCAGTCTGGCAGGCGCGATGGCCTACTGGCGGGCACGGCAGGGTGACAGCAAAAAGCGCATCGTCGCCGTCTGCGCCGTCTTTGCGCTGGTGCCGGTGCTCAACAGCGCCTTCTATGCCCTCAATTCCAGCTACTACGCCCGCTGGTACTATATGCCGGTGCTTATCCTCTGCGCCATGACGGCCTGCGGGCTGGAAAGCCCCGACATCACCGCCGACGAGCTGGACGCTCCGGCGCGGGGCATCGGCTGGCTGATGCTGGCGACGCTGGCGTTTGCCGTGGTGCCGGTGCAGGACAGCAGCACCAAAGAGTGGTCGCTGGGCGTTCTGCAGAATCCCGGCCAGTATTTCGTCGTTCTGGGCTTTGGTCTGGGGGGACTGGTGCTCTACCACTTCATCTGCCGCCGCTGGCGGGGCAGCCGGGCCTTTGCCCGCCGGATGACGGCGGCGGTGCTGGCCTTTGCTTGCCTGTTCAGTATGGTGCACATCGGCATCGGCAAGTTCGGCCAGTGGCACACGGACAGCGACCTTGTGGAGCAGTACACCTCGGCCCTCCAGCTTAAAGACGACCTGCCGGAGGGCGACTGGCGTGTGGACACCTATGAGACCCACGACAACCTCGGCCTCTGGCTCGACAAGAGCTGCCTGCAATACTTCGGCAGTACGGCCGCGCCCAGCATCCTCAGCTTCTACCCGGCGCTGGGCGTCAAGCGGGATGTCCGCAGTGAGCCGGAGATCTCGAACTATGCCCTGCGGGGCCTGCTGAGCGTGAAATACCTCATCACCACCCCCGAAAAGCAGGAGGATTTTCTCGCCGCTGCCGACGAGGGGTGGGACTACTACGACACCCGGGACGGCTTCATGCTCTACGAGAACGAAAATTACGTCCCCATGGGCTTTACCTACGACTACTACATCACCGAAGAGGAGTACGAAGCTGCGGTGAAGAACACCCGCTCGAACCTTCTGATGCGTGCGCTGGTGCTCAGCGAGAAGGATGCCGCAGTCTATGGCCAGTATCTCAAAAAGCTGCCCGAGGAGAAGCGGAACGACCTGTGGTATGACACCTACATCTCCGACTGTGCCGACCGCCGGGCCTCTGCGTGCAGGGTGTTCCAGATGACCAACTCCGGCTTCCATGCGGAGATCGACCTCGGAAAGGAGGACCTCGTCTTCTTCTCCGTCCCCTACGACGACGGCTTTATGGCCTACGTCAACGGCCAGGAGACCGACATCCTCCGGGTGGATGAGGGGCTGATGGCGGTTCTGGCCCCGGCGGGGGAGAACACCATCGACTTCGTCTATCAGGCCGACGGCTTCTCGCTGGCCAGCAAGGTCTCGCTGGCCGGGCTGGCGGTGTTTGCGGTATACACGGGGTATTTTGTCTGGAAGAAAAAGAAACGCTGTTGAATCTCCCGCTGTCAATACACATTCTCCCTTAAAAAGCAGGATGCTTTTTGTGGAAAGAGCGAATAGCCTCCCCGGCCAAAACGTGATAAAATGAACACGTTGTGCTGCCCAGAGCGGCCGGAAAGGAAGAGCGAAAAATCATGGAGCAAAGCTGTTTGATGCCGGGACAGGAACGATGGGAGTCGTTCCGGGATGCAAATGGAGTGTCGAAGATCCGCTATTCTTACTGCTCGCTGAAGGGGCGGCTGTTCCACTGCGTCAGCCGCAGCCGGGAAGAGGCCGAGCGGCTGTGCGAGGACTGGCTCGTGGGTCAGGACCGCTGCTACCGCAGCTGAAGAATGCTTTGGAAGGACTGCTGTGCACGGAGACGCTGCACGAGCTGTCGGAATAAGGAACACTGTGCAGAAAAAAGCGGAGACTTCCCGGACAGGGAGGCCTCCGCTTTCTGCATTCACACTCTCTCTTTCTGCCGCATACATCGGTGGGAAGGGGGAATGCAATGTGAACGTCTATCTGTTTTCGGCGGTCGTCCTGCTGCTGCCTGCGCTCTGCACCGCGCTGGGTGCGGCGGGGGTCTTTCTGGTGCGGCGGGCCGACGAGCCGCGCACCCGGCGGATGCTCTGCGGCATGGCGGCGGGCATCATGCTGGCCGCCAGTGTGTGGAGCCTGCTCCTGCCCGCCATCGAGCGGGCAGAGGCCGGGCCGCTGCCGGTCTGGCTGGCCCCGGCAGCGGGGCTTGTGCTGGGCGCTGTGGGCTTGCTGCGACTGGAAGAAGCCGCCGGGCGGCTGATGCACGGCGGCGGGAGGGAGCATGGCCGGATGGGCCGGGTCGTGCTGGCTGTGACCCTCCACAACCTGCCGGAGGGGATGGTGGTGGGCCTTGCGGCGGCGCTGGCGCTGCGGGGCGAGCCGGAGGCCGTCAGCGGGGCACTGGCCCTTGCACTGGGCATCGGCCTGCAGAACATCCCAGAGGGCGCGGCGGTGAGCCTGCCGCTGGCACAGGCCGGGCAGGGGAGGCGGAAAGCCTTCTGCGCCGGGGCTGCGTCGGGCCTCGTGGAGCCGCTGGGGGCGCTGCTGGCGCTGGCCCTCGCGGGCTGGGTGAGCGCCGCCCTGCCGTGGCTGATGAGCGCCGCCGCCGGGTGCATGGTCTGTGTGACGGCGCAGGAGATGATCCCCGAGGCCGTGGGGCAGGACGAACCGGCGGGCGTCATCAGCGTGGTGCTGGGCTTTGCCCTCATGATGGCGCTGGACATCGCGCTGTAACAAAAAATCCGATGCAGATGCATCGGATTTTTTAGGTTCAGCCCTCTTTTTCGAGATAGACCGTCGTGGAGGGAAAGGCAAATTCCACACCGTCGGCCTTCATCACGTCCATGATGTTCAGGTTCAGGTCGTTCTGCATCCGCAGGAAGACGCCGTAGTCGGCGGTGCGAAGATAGGCGGAGACCATCAGGTTGATGCTGGAATCGCCGAAGCCGGTCATCCGGACAAAGGCGGTGTCCTCGTAGGCGTCGGGGCTGGCTTTCAGCATGGCGGTCAGGTCAGCCATCAGCTTTTCCAGCTGGGGGCGGGTGGTGTCGTAGGTGACGCCCAGCGTAAAGCGGTAGAGCCGCTTGTTGCGGAGGGTGGCGTTGTTGATGGTGGCGCTGCTGACGGTGCTGTTGGTGAGGATGTAGACCGAGTTGTCCAAGGCCCGTACCTTGGTGGAGCGGAAGTTGATGTCCACCACTTCTCCCTCCACCTCGCCGACGGAGATCCAGTCGCCGATGGAGAAGGGCTTGTCCAGCAGAATGACCACGCCGCTGAAGAAGTTCTTGGCCATGTCCTGCGCGGCCAGCGAGATGGTCAGGCCGACAAGACCCGCACTGGCCACGACGCTGCCCACAGGCAGGCCGCTCTCCTGCGCGATGGTCGCGCCGCAGAGCAGGACGACAACGATCTTGTAGGCCTTATCCAGCAGGGTGAGGAGGGTGCGGTTGGTGCGGACTTCCTCGCTGGACGAGGCCAGCAGGAGGGCCGCGATGCCGGAGGCGTGGTAGAAGCCGGTGCCGATGAGGAAGACCAGCAGCATCCGGTAGACCTTCAGCAGGAGGGCCGGGAAGCCGGGAATGGCCCACGGCAGGCTGCGCAGGGCCAGATAGATGCCGGTATACCACGCGATGCGGGCGGCGGGGCTGGCGAAGCTCTCCAGCAGGGGATGGGTAAAGGCGAAATGCCAGCTGCGCTGCAACAGGCGGGGGAAGAGCTTTTTCCGGAGCCAGCGGCAGCAGACCCAGCCGACGAACAGCAGAGCCAGCGCACAGACGCACCGGGCTGCAAAGGCGAACCAGCCTTCCAGCAGCAGCCCGGCGAACGAAAAGCCTAAATCATGGATGGTAAAGATCATAAAAACAAATTCCTTCCGGACGAATGATGATGGAATCAGTATAGCATACTCCGGCCTCCGGCGCAAATCCGGGGCGGGTTGTTAAAAAGTTGAACAAAGGGGCTTGACAAGAAGGGGAGAGCGCGTTATACTCTGCCCAGAAAGTTCGTTTCAGGGCGGGGTGTGATTCCCCACTGGCGGTACAGCCCGCGACCACTCCCAAAGAGTGCTGACCCGGTGAGACTCCGGGGCCAACGGTATAGTCCGGATGCAAGAAACGGCAGACAAATCGGTTTGTTTGTGCGCGCCCTGTTATAGTGTTAGACTATGGCAGGGCGCGTTTTCATTTGTCTTCCCGGTTCCGGCGCGTGCGAAAAGGGCTTTCCAGTCTTTATTGAGTGGGGCAGCCGCCCCGGGAGGAAAATTATGAGAAAAGATACGACCCACAACCTGACCGTCGCCGCTATGCTCAGCGCCGTGGCCTTCATCCTGATGTTCATCGAGTTCCCCATCCCGATGCTCATCCCGTCCTTCGTCAAGATGGACTTCTCCGACCTGCCCGCCCTGCTGGGTGCCTTCGCCCTCGGCCCGGTGTACGGCGTGGTCATCAGCTTCATGAAGAACCTGCTCCACATCGTCATCAAGGGCACCTCCACCGCCTGCGTGGGCGAGCTGTGCAACTTTATGCTGGGCGCTGTCTTCTCCGCCGTGGCGGGCTTCATCTACAAGCGTCACAAGAGCCGCAAGACCGCCATCCTCGGTGCGCTGGCGGGTGCCGCCGCAATGGCCGTCTTCAGTGTACCCTCCAACTACTTCATCACCTACCCGGCCTATGTGGAGTTCTACCATATGCCGCTGGAAGCCATCCTCGGGATGTATCAGGCCATCCTGCCCTCGGCGGACAGCCTCATTAAGTGCCTCGTCATCTTCAACCTGCCCTTCACGCTGGTCAAGGGCCTGCTGGATGCCGTGCTCTGCATGGTCATCTATAAGCCGCTGTCACCCATCCTGCATGGCCGCAAGTAATTAAGTAAGAAAGAAAAACCTCTCAGTCAAAGCCTTCGGCTTTGCCACTTCTCCTACCGAGGAGAGGCGGCATCGCAAAGCGATGACGGAGAGGTTGTTTTTTATTGCAAAGCGCCCTTGTCGAGCCACTTTCCCCTTGCAAGCCGGAGGAGGAAGAGCACGCCCCGGATGCAAAGCTCGAGGCACATGGCGGCCCAGACGCCCACGAGGCCCAGCCGAGGGGCCAGCAGGAAGGCGAGGGTGAGCCGGATGCCCCACATACTGAGGAGATTCAGCAAAAAGCAGGCAGTGCTGTCGCCTGCGCCCTGCATCGCGCCGCTGGCGACGATGCTGGCACCGAACATCGGCTCGGCAAAGGCCTCGATGCGCAGCACCCGCGCACCCAGCGCGATGACGGCGGCGTCCGCCGTGAAGATGCCCATGAGGGCCGGGGCGAAGAGCCAGAGACCTACGCCCGACAGGGCCATGATGGCTATGCCCATCGCCGTGCAGAGCCATGCGAACCGCTTGGCCATGTCCCGGCGGTGGGCGCCGACAGCCTGCCCGATGAGGGCGATGGAGGCGTCCTGAATGCCGTAGCCCGCCATGTAGCAGAGGCCCTCGGCGCTGACGCCGAGGCTGTTGGCCGCGATGGCCACCGTGCCGAGGCCCGAGACGATCCGGACAAGGAGCACCTGCGCCGAGGAAAGGGCTGCGCGCTCTGCGGCCAGCGGTGCGCCCACCCGCCAGAGGTTGCGCAGACAGGCAGAGGTGATGCGCCAGCTGCCGGGCTTACGGATGCAGAGCGGGCCGTCCCGCAGCAGCAGGACGCCCAGCGCCAGCAGACCGCCCACGACGGTGGAGAGGGCCGTGCCCAGCGCTGCGCCCGGCACGGCGAGTCCTGCGCCCCAGACGGTGACGCTCTGGCCGAACAGCACCAGCTGCCGGGTGGGGTTGATGAGGAAGAAGTTGAAGACCACATCCAGCGCGCAGACCAGCACGCTGATGAGGCCGGGGGTCAGGGCGTCGCCGGTGGCCCGGAGCATGGCTGTGTACATGCCCATCGCCATGGTGAAGGGGAGAGCCGCCGACCAGATGGCGAAGTAGGCGCTGGCGTTGGCCTGAAGGGAGACGTCTGCCCCCAGCCACCCGGGCAGAAAGCGGCTGATGCCGACGCCGAAGACCGCAGCGCCGAGGCCCAGCATCAGGTTGAAAAGCATAGCCTGCCGCAGCACGCCCCGGGCGTCCTGCTGGCGGTCGGCCCCGAGGTACTGGGCAATCTGGATGGAAAATGCTGTGTACAGCCCCACGAGGATGCCGTGGAGCAGCCATGTGCTCGAGCTGACGATGCCGATGGCGGCGGTGGCCTCTGCGCCGATGTGGCCCACCATCGCGGCGTCGATGTACTCCATCGCTGTGACCACCAGCTGCTCCAGAATGGAGGGGATGCTCAGGGTCAGGGCGATGCGGGCAGTATCGGACAGCGGAATGTCTTCGCCCTGCCGCATCCGGGCGGAGATCTGCTCCAAAGAAAGTGTCATGTCGTCTCCTGTTTCGTTATGGTTGGATTTGCTCTCCTATTATAAGTAAGAGGCTGAAATTTGTCAAACCAGCAGCTTCCGTGATGAAATTGATTCCGCATTATAACATCCCCCGGCCGGGGGATGCAGTCACCGCAGGTGACGAATGGGGGCGTCTGTACCGGAAGTACAGTTTTAAAGGGCGAAGGTCCTGGCATCGGCAAAAGAGGGTTACAGCTTTTATGACCGGGTGATTGATTTTTTGGCCCCGGCGTGATACACTCTCGGAGTAAGAAGAATATCATTGAAAGAGGTTTAAAATATGCTGCAGCTTATTTCAGCCACCGGCCAGCAGACCGTGGACGCGCTGGCGTTCCTGCTGGCGTTTGCCCTGACCGCCCTGATGGACTCGGTCTTCCACGACAAGCTCCCCCACGACCATGGCCGTGCCTTTGCGGTCAACGGCGAGCTTTCCAAGGGCAAGGCCCGGGGCTCGGGACTCATCTTTGTGCTCTGCATCGCGCTGGTGACGCTGGCGGTGGTGCCCTTTAAGGTAGAATACCTTATTTATACTGTCCTGCTCATCGCCTCCATGCTCTCAGGCTACTTCGATGATGCCTCCGAGACGGCGTGGAACGAGTACAAAAAGGGACTCATCGACTTTGTCATCGCAGTGGTGGCGGGCGTCACCTACCTGAACTTCAACAGCACGGCGGTGCACTTCCTGAGCATGACCTTCGCCATCCCGTACCCGCTCTATCTGCTGCTCATCGTCATCCTCATCTGGGCCAGCATCAACGTGGTCAACTGCACCGACGGTGTGGATGGCCTGTCCGCCAGCCTTGCGGTGGTGAGCATCGGCACCTTCCTGCTGGCCTACGGGGAGGAGCTGGGCGACTACTCCACCGCAGCCATCGTCTTCATCGGTGCGCTGCTGGCCTACCTGTGGTCCAACGCAAAACCCTCGAGCCTCCTGATGGGCGACGCCGGCAGCCGTGCGATGGGCTTCTTTCTCGCAATCCTCGCCCTCAAGAGCGGCCACCCCTTCGCCTTCCTGCTGGCAGCGCTGGTGTTCATCGTGGACGGCAGCCTCGGCATCCTGAAGATCAGCTTCAAGCGCTTCCTGCACATCAGCATCCTCCGGAACACCCTCACCCCGCTGCACGACCATGTGCGCAAGCGTCTGGGCTGGAGCGACGAGCAGGTGGTGGCCCGCTGGCTCATCCTGCAGGCCGTTGCGTCGGCGCTGCTCCTGCTGATGGTCCGTTGATTTACGGATTTTAAGTATGATGTTTGTGCAGCTTTCCAAAATGCAGATAAGACCGTTCGGATTTTTGTTGCACTTTATGGATTGAAAGTTGAACGGAAAAAGACTATACTTTAGCTAACGAAAGCAAAGGCGCTTAAGTGAACGTGTTCACTTTGCGCCTTTTTTGTTTTTGTGTGCGGTCCGGGAAAGCCGCACTGGATGCGCTGTCCGTGGCGCTAGAGCACGGACGACAGAACTAGGATAGGGAAAGGCGGGAATCACAGTGATCAAACTCGAACACGTTGACAAGTATTTCGGCGACCTGCACGTCCTGAAGGATGTGAATCTTGAGGTGGCCGAGGGAGAAAAGCTGGTCATTATCGGACCGTCCGGCAGCGGCAAATCCACGACCGTCCGCTGCATGAACTTTCTGGAAGAGCCGACCAGCGGCCACGTCTACATCGACGGTCAGGAGCTGACCAACAAGAACAAGAACAAGATCGTCCGCGACAACATGAGCATGGTCTTCCAGCAGTTCAACCTCTACCCCCACATGACGGTGCTCAAGAACCTGACGCTGGCTCCCATGAAGCTCCACCACAAGACCAAGGAGGAGGCAGAGGAGCTGGCATATCATTATCTTGAGGTCGTCGGCCTCCGGGATAAGGCGGATGTCTACCCCACCCAGCTGTCGGGTGGTCAGCAGCAGCGCATCGCCATCGCCCGTGCCCTCTGCGCACAGACCAAGATCATCCTGTTCGACGAGCCGACCTCGGCCCTCGACCCGGAGACGATCCAGGAAGTGCTGGACGTCATGGTGCGGCTGGCACACGAGAAGAACATCACGATGGTGGTCGTCACCCACGAGATGGGCTTCGCACGGAATGTCGCCGACCGGATCGTCTTTATGGCGGACGGCCAGATCGTGGAGGAGGGCACGCCGGAGCACTTCTTCACCAACCCCAAGAACGAGCGCGTCCGGCAGTTCCTGAGCAAGATCGTCCGCTGAGGACGAACATCACAAAGGTTGACACGGCAGGGACTCACAAGTTGTGGTGAGACGCCGTTGTTGATAACAGGCCGTTTCGGAGCGGACAGGGAAAGCCGCTCGGGCCGAAAAAACAAAGAGGAGTGGTTTATTATGAAAAAGATCTCGCGTCGTGATTTCCTGAAGATCACTGGTTTTGTGGGCGCTGCGGCTGCCCTGACCGCCTGCGGCGGCTCCGCAAGCTCCACCGCAGCCTCTACGGCATCTTCTGCCGCCGGCAGCACGGCCGCCTCTGCCGCAGCGCTGGGCGCTGACACGCAGGCCATCGTGGATCGCGGCGTCCTGAAGGTCGGCGTCAAGAATGCCGTGCAGGGCTTCAGCTTTCAGGATACCCTCACCGGTGAGTACACCGGTCTCGAGGACAGCCTTGCAGAGATGATCGCAGAGCACCTCGGTGTGGACGTGGAGTTCACCACCGTTACCGCCGCCACCCGTGGCGAGCTGCTGGACTCCGGCGACATCGACGCTGTTCTGGCCACCTTTACCATCACCGAGGAGCGCAAGAAGACTTGGGACTTCTCCACCCCCTACTACACCGACTACGTCTCCGTTCTGGTGGAGGATTCCACCGGCATCAAGGGTCTGGCTGACCTGAAGGACAAGGTCGTGGGCGTCTCCTCCGGCTCCACCTCCGCCCGTGCACTGGTCAAGGCCATGATCGACGAGGGCGTGCTGGACGGTGCAAACTTCGACGCCGACACCTTCAACGCCGACACTTGGAAGGACGGCATCTCCTTCCGTCAGTACGACGACTATCCCGCCATCAGCACCGCACTGAGCGCAGGCGAGGTGCAGGGCTTCTGCGTTGATAAGTCCATCCTCGCCATCTACAAGACCGAAGGCCGCAGCTACATTGACGCCGAGTTCAGCCCGCAGGAGTACGGCGTCGCTACCAAGAAGGGCAGCGACTTCTCCACGGTGTGCGACGACCTCATCAAGGGCTGGCTGGCCGATGGCACCATCGATCAGCTCATCAAAGACAACGGTCTGGGCTAAACCCGGATCTTCCAGAACAAAGAGAGTGTAGGGAAAGGAGCGCTTGCCATGTCTGGCTTGTTTTCATTGGATTCCTGGTCCACCGTCTGGACACATCGGGAGAGCTTTCTGCTGGGTCTGGGCAACACGCTGCAGACGGCTGTCTGCGCACTGGCGCTGGCCTTTATCATCGGTGCTGCGCTGGGTCTGATGTCCACCAGCGGCAATAAGCCGCTGCGCATCGTCGCCCGCATCTATGTCGAGTTCATCCAGAATACCCCGCTGCTGCTGCAGCTTTGCTTCCTGTATTATGCGCTGGCCTTTGCAGGCGTGAGCCTCGGCGTCATCCGCACCGGCATCATCGCGCTGGGCGTCTACACCGGCGCTTACATGGGCGAGGTCGTCCGCGCCGCCATCGAGTCGGTCCCCAAGGGCCAGTTCGAGGCCGCACAGGCACAGGGCTTCAGCTATCTGCAGCGGATGGGCTACATCATCCTGCCCCAGAGCATCCCCGTGATGCTCCCTCCGATGGTCAATCAGGTGGTCAACCTCTTCAAGAATACCTCCTGCCTCTACATCGTGGGCGGTGCTGACCTCATCAGTGTGACCTACAGCTTCGTCACCGGTGCTTCCACCGGCGGCGCATACGCCCCCGCTTATATCGTCTGCGGTGTCATCTTCTTTGTGGTCTGCTTCCCGCTGTCCACGCTGGCAGCCCGCTGGGAAGCCTCCCTCAAGGAGCGCAAGGGCAGCGTGAACGCAAACCTCAAGACCGCCAACAAGAAAGTGGAGCTGAAGGAGGCTGCCTGATATGAAAACGCTTGCTGCAAGCCTTTCCATCCTCACGAAGCAGGGCGTCATGCTCTACCTGCTGCGGGGTGTGGCCTTCACCTGCATCATCTCGGTGCTGGGTGTCATCATGGGCCTCATCGTCGGCTCTCTGCTGGCGCTGGCCCGCACCTACTGCAAGAAAGGCCCGTCCCGCATCCTCGGCTGGTTCGCCACGGCTTATATCGAGCTGTTCCGCAACACGCCCTACCTGCTCTGGATCTTCATCTGCGTCGTGTTCTGCCCCTGCCCGGACGTCTTCGCCCGAAAGATGTTCGGCCTGACCAGTGTGGAGATGAAGCTGCTGTTCAAGGCTGCTCTGGCCCTCATCCTTTTCAACTCCTCCGTCATCGCCGAGATCGTCCGCGGCGGCCTGAATGGCGTGTCCAAGGGCCAGTTCGAGGCCGGTTATGCACAGGGCTTCAACACCGTTGAGGTGCTGCTGTACATCGTCCTGCCGCAGGCCTACCGCAACATCGTGCCCACCCTGCTCAGTCAGGTCATCACCACCATCAAGGACTCCTCCTATCTGGCCAATGTGGCCACCATCGAGCTGATGGCCCGCATCCGTCAGCTGTTGAGCGCCGCAGGCACCTACAACGGCCTTGGCACGGTGAACGTCTCCGACGTCATGGTGCTGTTCGGTGCGGCCTGTGTCATCTACTTCGTCATCAACTTCACGTTGAGCTGTGTGGTCCGTTCGATGCAGAACCGCCGCAAGAAGGCTCTGGTCTTTGCCCCGGCAAAGGCCGCATAAACTAAGACCTATTCCAATTTCCCAATTATTCTCCTGTCATTGTTCTGTCAATGCCAAAAGCGCCCGGTGATACCGCCGGGCGTCTTTGGTGTTATCGGGATAGTATGCTGAGAGCGGTCAGCTCTTTGTCGCGTAGGTCACATCCAGCACCGGGCCGAAGGGGTCGAAGACCAGCCCCTTGATGCCGTTGGCGAGGAGCAGGCGCTTCTGCTGGGTGAAGAGGGGAACGGCCACGGCCTGCTCAAGCAGCTGGCGCTCACAGGCGGCCAGCAGAGAGCAGCGGGTGCTGCCGGTGGCTGTGGCGCTGGCCGAGAGCTGGGTGGTGTAGAGGGTGTCGCTGTAGCCGGTAAGTCCGCCGCCGGTGGGGGAGAACTGGGCCAGTGCGGCGTAGACGCTGCCGCCCTCGGCCTGTACAGGGGCCAGCGCGATGGTGTAATCGCCGCTTTCGAGCCGCTTCTGGAACTCCTCCGGCTCCACCTCCTCTACCGAGAAGAAGAGGGAAAATTCCTTCTGCCATGCGCTGTTGATCTGCTCGGCGGCGTCGCTGAGGCCGCTGCCGGAGGGCAGAAGCAGGGAGATGCGGCCAAAGTCTGCGGGGGAGACGCCGCCGTCCCGGGCGGCGATGTAGAGGCTGCGGGGGTCGCCGAGGGCCGGGCGGACATCGCCTGCCGCCTGCCGGTAGTCGATGCCGTCCACAGTCAGGCCGTCGGGGATGAGGCCCTTGGCCTCCGCGAACAGCCCGCCGTCTGGTACTTCTACCGCCGAGACCGCAGCGCTGGCCAGCGCCTGCCGCAGCTCTGTGGAGGCGAAGATGGAATTGCAGTTGAAGAGCAGCGACCATGTGGTGTCGGAGTAGGTCACGCTCTGGAGAGAGGTGGGGGTACCGCTGTCGTCGAGGGCAGCGGTGCACTTCTCGTTGCGGATAAGCTCCTCGGCGGACTGGCCGGAGTTGTTGGTGTTTTCCACAAGGCGCAGGCTGTCGATCTGCTCCCCGGAGGCGGCCCGGCGAAGGAAGAGGCCGCCGGACGTCCAGTTGTAGAGGTAGAAGCTGCCGCTGGAGAGGGTGGAGGCGCTGGTCAGGCCGTAAGTGCCCCGGGTGCTGTTGAAAAACTCCTCGTCGCAGGGCATCGCGCCGGGCAGCGTCAGCTTGGAAAGGAAGGTCTCGTCGGGAGTGGAGAGGTGGAACACCAGCTGCAGAGGCTCGGGGACAGAGACGCCCAGCGCACTTGCGGGCATCTGCCCGGCCAGCACGGCGGCGCTGTTCTCGAGGGCAGAAAACTCCACGGCATAGGGAGAATTTGTTCCGGGAAGGAACATCCGCCGGAACGCAAAGGCGAAGTCCTCGGCGGTGATGGCGTAGTCGGTGGCGCTGCCCTTTGCGGCGGTATAGGTCAGACCGTCTTTCAAATAAAATGTATAGGTGCGCTGGTCGGCGGACACCTCCCACCGTTCGCACAGCTCGGGGGCCAGCTGGCCGTCCGGCGTGCGGCGGACGAGGCCGCTGTAGAGGTTCTCGCAGGCAATGACATCGGCGGCGCTGGATGCCACCTGTGGGTCGAGGTTCGCGGGGATGGAATCCACGAACCATGTAAAGCTGTTGGAGCCGGAGCCGCAGGCGGTGAGGCTCAGGACAAAAAACGCAGCCAGCAGGGCTGCGATAAGGCGAAACTGTCTCAAGAAATGCATCCTTCCGGGCCGGTGGCCCTGTTTGTCATAAAAAGCAGGTTCAAAGATCGGCCTGCACCCGGCCGGGCGCAGGGAGACTCTGCGGTCGATGGGGCGCAATGCTGCTGATGCTGCGCCAAAAATCAGAGTTATACTAAGTGTAGCAGAAACGAAACGAAAAGACAATCGACATTTTGTTGATTTGGGCGGACATTTTGTTCCAAGGTTTGGGGTTTTCCGTTGCCAAGCGGGCACAAATGGTCTATAATGGAGGACGGCAATGAATTTTCTCCTGCGGCGGCGTGCGGCGGGGGACGATCGTAATATATTTATATTTATAGAGGAGGGCCTTTTTTATGCAGAAGGAACAGCAGGAGCTTGCAAACCTCATCAAGGGCAAGAAAGTTGCCTTTATCGGCGCGGGCGTCAGCCATAAGACGCTCATCCGGGAGTTCGTGGAGCTGGGGGCGCAGGTCACGCTCTGTGACCAGAAAAAGAGCGTGGAGGAGTTCGGCGACTACGCCGCCACCATCAAGGAGCTGGGCATCCGCCTGAGCCTCGGTGAGAACTATCTCGACGGCTTCAAGGGGCAGGACATCATCATGCGCACCCCGGGCTTCGTGGGCTATTTTGAGAAGCCGCTGCAGGACGCGATGGCTGCGGGCACGATGGTCACGAGCGAGGTGGAGCTGTTCTTCCAGTTCTGCCCCTGCGAGATCGTGGCCGTGACCGGCTCGGACGGCAAGACCACCACCACCACCCTCATCTCCAAGTTCTATGAGGCCGCAGGCCGCAGGGTGCATCTGGGCGGCAACATCGGCGCCGCCCTGCTGCCCATGCTGCCTGAGGTCAGCCCCGACGATGTGGCGGTGGTGGAGCTGTCCAGCTTCCAGCTCATCAGTATGCACCAAAGCCCCGACATCGCGGTGGTCACCAACGTGACCCCCAACCACCTCGACCACCACAAGGATATGCAGGAGTACATCGACGCAAAGCGGAACATCCTGCTCTACCAGAAGCAGCCCTGCCGCGCGGTGCTGGGCTATGAGAACGAGATCAGCCGCTCGATGCAGAAGGACTGCAAGGGCACACAGGTCTGGTTCACCCGCCTGCACGAGACGGACAACGGCGCATTCCTGCGGGACGACGGGATGCTCTGCATGGCCGAGAACGGCGTCGTGACCCCCTTCCTCGCCCAGAAGGACGTGAAGCTGCGGGGTCTGCACAACATCGAGAACCTGCTGGCCGCTGCCGCAGCCGTCTGGGGCGAGGTGCCTGTGGAGGCCATCCGGCTGGTGGGCAGCAGCTTTACCGGCGTGGAGCACCGCATCGAGCCGGTGCGGGTGCTGGACGGCGTCACCTATTACAATGACTCCATCGGCACAAGCCCCACCCGCACCATCGCCGGGCTGCGCAGCTTCGACCAGAAGGTCATCCTCATCGCAGGCGGCTACGATAAGCATATCCCCTATGAGCCGCTGGCCCCGGAGATCACCGCCCATGTCAAGGATCTGGTGCTGATGGGTGCCACCGGCCCCCGCATCGAGAAGGCTGTGCGCGAGGACCCGAACTTCAACGAGGCTGAGCTGCCCATCCGGCACGCCGACAATATGCAGCACGCCGTGGAGCTGGCCCGCGCCTGCGCAAAGCCCGGCGACATCATCATCCTCTCGCCGGCCAGCGCTTCCTTTGACCTCTACCCCAACTTTGAGGTGCGCGGCCGCGAGTTCAAGAAAATCGTCAACGCCCTCAAGTGATCGCACAGGTCAAAACGCCCCGCCAGCGGCAGCGGTTTTTCAACGCCTGCCGAGAAAAGCTCTGTCTTGGGGCCACGATGCCGCTGGCGCTCTCACTCTTCGGTAAAAGCCAGCCGGGCCGCTTCTTCGCCGGGCCGACGCTGGCGCTGGATGTGGGCGGCAGCACGGCATGGCTGGCGGGCCACGCCAACCCCGACGAGCTGGCGGGATTCCTGAACTTCTGCGGCTGTGAGGCCGTGGTGCTGGACGAGGCCGGATGCTCGCCGCCCACAGGCTGGAAGCGGGCCAAGACCCTCTCGGTCTTCGGCCTCCCGCCGGGGCGGCAGCTGCCTCTGCCCGAGGCAGACGCCGCCCTCTGGCAGAGCCTCGAAAAGAACACTGAGCCTGCGGCCGGAAAGACAGCGGAGATGCTCTTCCCCGACCGCCCCGGCAGACGGGAGGACTTTTACTCTGAGCTGTGTTCCAAGCGCAGCCGGGGCCTTGCCCGGGTCTGGACGCTGGAACGGGAGGGGGAGATCGTCTGCACCGTGGGAGCCTATGCGCTGGCGGATGGGCAGGCCTATATGGCCTGCGGCGAGACGGCCGAGGCCCTGCGGGGGCGCGGCATCGGCGGGCGGCTCATCGTTGGGATGGCCAATGCCCTCTCGGCAGAGGGGTGGATGCCCGTCTTCCTGTGCAGCCCCGAGCGGGTGCATTTCTATACCCGACTCGGCTTTGAGAGGCTGGGGGAGTATGCAAGGTACACGTCGCAGTGAGTTTTTTGGCTCAAATAAAGTGCGGTGGAGCTGCGCGCTGGCAGCGCGGATTAAATTGCTCTTGCGGTAGGGCTTAGTTCTCTTTTGCGTGCCAAAAGAGAACCAGAAAAGCACCCGCTACTTTCGAGGC
>OLNJ01000201.1_pt1 | contig 58745 bp, 47 predicted proteins | sample 1672191 | NCBI WGS metagenome assembly OLNJ01 (sample SAMEA3136657, study PRJEB25190) | human gut metagenome | biome: human gut; feature: human-associated habitat; material: faeces | place: Austria | collected 2013
TTCAGCAGAGTGATTCCACAACAGGTGTAAACATGGCAGCAGAAGGAACAGCAGACATCGGAATGGCTTCCCGTGAGCTGAAGGATGAAGAAAAGGATCTGGGATTGACAGCAACTGTGATTGCAAGAGATGGTATTGCAATTATCGTAAACAAAGATAATGATATTGATGAGCTGACAAGTGATCAGGTGAAATCCGTTTACACAGGCGAGACAACAACCTGGGAAGATCTTGCAAAATAATTCAGTGAAGCATGATCACTGAATCAGAAGTCTGAACAGAATTGAAACATAAGAAAAGCGGTCCGCTTGCCGTGGAAAATAGCCAGGCGGACTGCTTTATGTGTGTATTTCTTTGAAAGGAAGAAATACATTTATAGAAGAAAGGTGTTATTTATGAACCATTTTAAAGAAAAAGGTATGAAAATTATCTTCATGGCTGCAGCCTGTACTTCAGTACTGGCAGTATTCCTGATCTGTGCATTCCTTTTTGCAAACGGAATTCCGGCTATGGGAAAAATCGGTCCGCTGAAGTTCCTTCTTGGTACAACATGGAAGCCTTCCAATGAAATTTTTGGAATTCTCCCCATGATCGTAGCCAGTATTTATGTTACAGCAGGAGCTATTCTTCTGGGTGTACCGATCGCATTATTTACTTCTGTGTTTATGGCACGCTATTGTCCAAAAAAAATCTACAGACCTTTGAAATCAGGAATTGAGCTGATGGCCGGTGTACCCTCTATAGTATATGGCTTCTTTGGACTGGTTCTCATCGTTCCCCTGATCCGACAGATTTTTGGCGGTACAGGAACAAGTATGCTGGCAGCCTGTATTCTTCTGGGAATGATGATCCTGCCAACTATCATAGGTGTGACAGAGTCAGCGATCAGAAGTGTACCGGAAAGCTATTATGAAGGCTCTCTGGCATTGGGAGCAACGAAAGAGAGAAGTATTTTCTGTGTTATGCTTCCGGCAGCAAAATCTGGTATTCTGGCAGCAGTAGTACTGGGAATCGGCCGTGCAATTGGTGAGACAATGGCGGTAGTCATGGTAGCTGGTAATCAGCCGAGAATGCCACAGGGAATCCTGAAGGGGGTTCGTACAATGACTGCAAATATCGTTACAGAGATGGGATATGCAACAGGTCTTCACAGAGAGGCTCTGATTGCAACAGCAGTAGTGTTGTTTGTATTTATCCTGATCATTAATTTAAGTCTTTCTTTATTGAACAGGAGGGCAGAACATGCAAATTGAGACAGCGGCAGCTATTGAGGCGCCAAAGGGTAAAAAACAGAATGAATCTTCTTTTGCAGATCAGATGAGATCCTATCTGAGACATCCGGGATCCGGTGTATTGGCATTGATCACACTTCTTGCATCTGTGCTGACCTTTGCACTGCTGGTATTTTTGGTTGGATATATCCTGGTAAAAGGTATTCCTTATCTTTCAGCAGATTTATTCAGCCTGAACTATACTTCGGAGAATCTGTCTTTACTGCCTTCTCTGATCAATACCTTTATACTTACAGTACTTTCCCTGGTGATCGCTGCACCTTTGGGAATCTTTGCAGCAATCTATCTGGTAGAATATGCCAGAAAGGGAAGCAAACTGGTGAAGGTGATCCGTATTACAGCGGAAACACTTTCAGGAATTCCCTCTATTGTATATGGTTTGTTTGGTATGCTGTTCTTTGTAACTGCACTTCACTGGGGACTGTCCCTTTTGTCCGGTTCTCTTACACTGGTAATTATGATCCTTCCACTGATCATGCGTACAGCAGAGGAAGCTTTAAAATCGGTTCCGGATTCTTATCGTGAAGCAAGCTTCGGACTGGGCGCAGGTAAGCTTCGTACTATTTTTACCATTGTCCTTCCGTCAGCAGTACCTGGTATTCTGGCAGGTGTGATTCTGGCCATCGGACGTGTGATCGGCGAAACAGCAGCCCTGATCTATACGGCAGGTACTGTGGCTGAGGTACCTCAGAATATCATGGGTTCCGGACGTACCCTGGCTCTGCACATGTATGTACTTTCAGGTGAGGGACTTCACATGAATCAGGCATCTGCAACAGCAGTAGTCATTCTGGCCTTTGTTCTGGTGATCAACTTCCTCTCCGGAGCTATTGCCAAAAGAATCGCGAAAGGATAAAAGAACATGAGTAATAGCACAAAAATAACAGTTGAAAATATGAATTTACATTACGGAAAGTTCCATGCATTGAAGGATATCAATATGGCAATTCCGGAGAAAGAAATCACAGCATTTATCGGACCCAGTGGATGCGGTAAATCCACACTGCTTAAATCTTTAAACAGAATGAATGATCTGGTTGAGGGCTGTGTGATCACTGGTAAGGTTGAATTGGATGGAGAGGATATTTACGGAGATATGGATGTGAATCTCCTGAGAAAAAGAGTGGGAATGGTATTCCAGAAGCCTAATCCTTTTCCTATGAGCATTTATGATAACATTGCATATGGACCGAGAACTCACGGTATCCGTTCCAAAGCCAGACTGGATGATATTGTAGAAAAATCTCTCCGTGATGCAGCTATCTGGGATGAAGTAAAAGACAGATTAAAGAAAAGCGCACTTGGTATGTCAGGCGGTCAGCAGCAGAGACTTTGCATTGCCAGAGCACTGGCGGTTCAGCCGGAGGTACTTCTGATGGATGAGCCTACATCCGCACTTGACCCTATCTCAACTTCCAAGATCGAGGAGCTGGCGATGGAGTTGAAGAAGGATTATACCATTGTTATGGTAACTCATAATATGCAGCAGGCCACCCGTATTTCTGATAAAACAGCCTTCTTCCTTCTGGGAGAGGTAGTTGAATTTGATGATACTGATAAACTGTTCTCTATGCCTTCTGATAAGCGTACAGAGGATTATATTACAGGAAGGTTTGGTTGATTATGTCAAAGTATTTTGAGAGACAGCTGGAGGAGCTGCATGTTCAGCTTATTACTCTGGGAAGCTATTGTGAAAAGGCAATTTCTCTTTCTGCAAAAGCGATTTCCGCAGTTCAGAATGAAGAGATGGCCCGCCAGGTATTTGATACAGATAGAGATATTGATGCAAAGGAAAGAGAAATTGAAAATCTCTGTATGAGTCTGCTTCTGCACCAGCATCCGGTTGCAAGGGATCTGAGAGAAATCTCCGCAGCTTTGAAAATGGTTTCTGATATGGAACGTATCGGAGATCAGGCTGCTGATATTGCAGACCTTTCTTTATACATTGCAAAAAATGCCACTTCTATTCCTGAAACCATTACAAAAATGGCAGAGGATACGGTTACCATGGTGACTGAAAGCGTAGATTCTTTTGTGAAAAGTGATCTGGAGCTTTGCAGGAATGTAATTCGTAATGATGATCTGGTGGATGATGCATTTAATGAAATTAAATCAAAGCTTGCAGATATGATCTACGGAGGAAATCTGGATGCAAAAACAGGGCTGGATCTTCTTATGACAGCCAAATACTTTGAGCGTATCGGAGATCATGCTGTGAATATTGCAGAATGGGTTGAATATTCTATTACCGGAGTACACAGAAATAATGAGCATCAGAATAATTAAAAACAAAGTTCTTTATCAGAAATCTTATCAATGATAACAGGGACAGGCTATATCCGCAGGCGGGAATCGCTTGCGGATATTTGAGTATATCAGATATAATGATCAGAGAGCAGTGGAATCAGATGATTTTACCTGTTTGACGATTAACAGGAAAGGGAAGTGAAAAAATTGACAAAAAAAATATTTAAGTCTACCATGCTGGTCTGCGCACTGGTTCTGGCAGTAGGGCTGATTGCTGTCATGGGAATACTGTACAATGATTTTGACGGGCAGATGCGCGAAGAACTGTCAAAGGAAGCGCTTTATCTGGCATATGGAGTAGATCAGCAGGGAGTAGACTATCTTAAAAATATAAAGGACAAAAATGCAAGAATTACCTACATTGATCAGGATGGAACGGTTCTTTATGATAATAAGGCAGATGCCGCTGAGATGGAAAACCACAGTGACAGGAAAGAGTTCAAAAAAGCAGAGAAATATGGTGTAGGAGAATCTTCCAGATATTCGGATACACTTTCTGAGAAAACCATTTATTATGCGCAGAGGCTGAAAGACGGTACAGTTTTGAGAGTCTCCGGTACTCAGGATTCTGTGCTTGCCTTAGTTGAAAATCTTGTACTTCCTTTAGTTCTGGTTTTATTTCTGATGCTGATCTTATCCGGAATTATGGCATCAGTGATATCGAAAAGAATTGTAAAACCGGTAAATGAACTGGATCTGGAGCATCCGGAAGAGAATCAGATCTATGAGGAGCTTTCTCCGCTTTTAAGTAAGATACACAGACAGAATCGTGAAATCCAGAATCAGCTGGAGCTGGCAAAACAGCAGCAGGCAGAATTTTCGCTGATTACAGAAAATATGCAGGAAGGCCTGATCGTGATCGATAAGTATACTATGATTCTTTCTGCCAATTCCAGTGCCTGGAGTTTGTTCCGTGTGGATAAGGTGAGTCAGGGAGAAAGTGTTTATTGTCTGGATCGCGCAGAAGATTTCAGACATGCAATCGAGCAGGTACTTGGCGGGGAACATGCGGAACTGATACTGAAATTAAACGGAAGCGATATTCAGCTGATTGCCAATCCTGTGATACGCGGACAGAAAACAGAAGGTGCTGTGATTCTTCTTGTAAATGTGACAGAAAAGCTGGAGAGGGAGAATCTGCGGAGAGAATTTTCTGCCAATGTTTCTCATGAGCTGAAAACTCCTTTGACTTCTATTTCGGGATTTGCAGAGATCATGCAGGATGGTCTGGTGAAGAAGGAGGATATTCCAAAATTTGCAGGGCGTATTTATAAGGAATCCCAGCGATTATTGCAGCTGGTTGAGGATGTGATTCAGATTTCCCAGCTTGACGAGGAAAAAACATCCTACACCTGGGAGCCGGTGGATGTTTATCAGGTTTGCAAGAATGCCTTTGAAAGTCTGAAGGAGAAGGCACAGAGCATGAATGTGCATCTTTATATCTGTGGGGACAGTATGAAGATGGAAGCAGTCCGGACACTTCTGGAAGAGGCAGTTTATAATGTCTGCGATAATGCCATTAAGTATAACCGAAATGATGGAAGTGTAAGCATTTTTCTGACTCAGACTGCACATGAGATACGGATTGTAGTCAAGGATACAGGAGTGGGAATTCCAAGGGAAGATCAGGATAGAGTTTTTGAGAGATTTTACAGAGTGGATAAAAGTCATTCCAAGGAGATTGGAGGTACCGGACTGGGACTTTCTATTGTGAAGCATGCGGTGGGCACGTTGAAAGGCAGTGTTATATTGCAAAGTGAAGAAGGGTGTGGAACGGAAATCTGTATGAAGTTTCCGAAGACCCATGTAGAATAAACGAAAATAATTTCGAAAATGTTTTAGGTATGCAGAGAGGGTGATTTGTGGTAATATCGGATAAGAATAATATGAAGTAAAAGGGTGGAAGATTGCTTATGAAGAATTATAAATTGGATTTTGAGAGATATGCGGTATTGGCCAGACAGGCAACAGCGGAAGGCTGCGTTTTGCTTGAGAATGAAGGACAGGCTCTGCCTCTTAGAGAGGGCGAAAGGGTTGCTGTTTTTGGCCGCATGGCATTTCATTATTATAAAAGTGGACTGGGATCTGGCGGTCTGGTGAATACCAGGTATGTTGTGGGGATTTTGGATGCATTGAAAGATTGCAAGGAAATCCGCCTGGATGAGAAGCTGATGGGAATTTATGAGGATTGGATCAGAGAAAATCCTTTTGATGAGGGACAGGGCTGGGGCCGTGTGCCTTGGTGCCAGAAGGAGATGGAGGTTACGGATGAGATGCTTGGATGTGCCCGTGACAATGATGTTTCTCTGGTTATTATCGGAAGAACTGCTGGTGAGGATCAGGATAATAATGCCGGACCGGGAAGCTATTGTCTGACTGAGACAGAGGAGGATATGATCCGCCGGGTCTGCCAGGTAAGCAAGCGAACAATTGTAGTACTGAACGTTGGCAATATTATTGACATGAGTTGGGTGGAGAAATATCATCCACAGGCTGTCCTGTATGCATGGCAGGGTGGACAGGAAGGCGGAAATGGTGTGGCAGATGTGCTGACCGGTAAAGTTTGCGCCTGTGGTAAACTGACAGATACCATTGCACAGAGCATCGAAGATTATCCCTCTACAGAGAATTTTGGAGATCCATTTAAGAATTATTATAAAGAAGACATTTATGTAGGTTACCGTTACTTTGAAACCTTTGCGAAGGACAAGGTGCTTTATCCCTTTGGATATGGATTATCCTATACAAGTTTCGGAATAAAAGCAGAGATCCTGAAGAATAGTGAAGAGGAACTTACAGTGGCAGCAGAGGTTGTCAATACCGGAGCTGTGAAGGGAAAAGAGGTAGTACAGGTTTATGCAAAAGTGCCCCAGGGTAAGCTTGGAAATCCGGCCAGAAGGCTGATCGGATTTGCGAAGACAGGGGAACTGAAGCCTGGAGAAAAGGAAGAGGTTGTTATTGTAATTCCTAAATATGACCTCGCCTCTTATGATGACAGCGGCGTGACCGGTCATAAATCCTGTTATGTGTTGGAAGAAGGCACTTATGAGATTTTTGTGGGCAGTGATGTGAGAAGTGCAGAGTCTGCAGGATGTTACGAGGAGAAATTCCGTGTAGTTGAAAAACTGCAGGAGGCCTATGCTCCGGTGGAAAAGTTCAGCAGAATGAAGGCTGTGCTGATGCCGGACGGAAGTTATCAGGCGGTGACAGAGAAAGTGCCTGTCCGTACTGTAGATCCTCAGGAGCGGAGAAAACAGAATCTTCCGGAAACTCTGGCTTACACGGGAGACAAAGGATATAAGCTGGTGGATGTGCTGGATGGCAAGGTATCTATGGAGAACTTTATGGCGCAGATCAGTGAGGAAGATCTGATCGCTATGTTCCGTGGAGAGGGAATGTGCAGTCCCAAGGTAACGCCGGGAACAGCGGCTGCATTTGGGGGTGTGACAGAGTCCATGAAAGCACTGGGAATTCCAGTGGGCTGCTGTGCAGATGGTCCCTCCGGTATTCGCATGGATTGTGGCACAAAGGCTTTTTCCCTTCCAAACGGAACTGCACTGGGATGTACTTTTAATACAGAGCTTGTAAGTGACTTATATGAGATGACGGGTAAGGAACTGCGTCTGAATAAGATCGATTCTCTCCTTGGACCTGGTATGAACATTCACAGAAATCCGTTGAATGGACGAAATTTTGAGTATATTTCAGAGGATCCCCTTCTGACAGGAAGGATTTGCGCAGCGCAGGTGAAGGCAATGGCCAAATCCGGAATTGGCAGCACCATCAAGCATTTCTGCGGCAATAATCAGGAAGTAGGAAGAAGTACTTCAGATTCTGTAATGTCTGAGAGATGCCTCCGGGAAATTTACCTGAAGGGCTTTGAGATGGCAGTGAGGGAAGGTGGTGCCCGTTCTGTTATGACTACCTATGGAAGCGTAAATGGACTTTGGACTGCGGGAAGCTATGATCTGTGTACAACGATCCTTCGTAAAGAGTGGGGATTTGAAGGAATTGTTATGACTGACTGGTGGGCAAAATCCAATTACGAAGGTCATCAGGCAGCAGTGCAGGTAAAGGCTCCCATGGTAGCAGCCCAGAATGATATTTATATGGTAGTAAGTGATGCCAAAGCAAATCCGGAGAAAGATGATGTGGAAGAAATGCTTCATGCAGGAAAACTGACACTGGGAGAACTGCAGAGAAATGGGGCTAATATTCTGGGATTCCTGTTAAAAAGCCCCTCTATTCTTCTTTTGACAGACAGAATCTGTGCAGAAGAGCTGGAAGTTATGAATACAAAGGAAGCAGATGATGTGGATGCCGGTGATCTGATCGCCATTACCAGTGATCCTGAAACACAGGAGATGGTGGTGGATGGCAGTCTTCTTCATCCTGCAAAGGGAAATACTGATATTTTGGCAGTGACCAATGATTATATGGGAGAATTCACTGTGAAATTTGTATTGAGATCAGAGCTTGGTGAACTGGCGCAGCTTCCAATTTCTGTATTTATGGATAATATTCATAAAATGACAGTTTCTGTCCAGGGAACAAATGGAAAATGGGTAGAGGAAAGCCGGCCTTTTGACATGTCTTTTGGACACAATCACTATATTAAATTGTACTATGGAGCAGATAATCTGGAAATAAAAGAAATTTTATTCATTCCAAATAGGTAAGACCAATTATCGAAAAGCTTGCAATCCACTTTAATTTGTGGCATAATTATACCAATGCTCAGGACCCGTTGGAAGATCATGGGATGCATGATATTTTCAGAGTGCGGAACGGCTGTTCAGAGAAGAGTGACAATTGACGGAATTAGAACAGTATGATGAGGAAAAGGGTATATGTCTGGTTTTACAAAAGAGATAATTGCAAAGACTTTTACGGAAATATTGGACGAGAAACCGATGTCCAAGGTTACAGTCAGGGATATTGTGGAGCGGTGTGGAGTGAACCGGAATACGTTTTATTATCATTTCCGTGATATTCCGGATGTAGTAGAGTTTGTTTTGAAAAGGAAATGGGACGAAATCCAGGAAGCACCTCAGGAAAAAAACTCTATTCTGGAATGTATGGAGGAAATGGCGTCTTTGGTCAGAGATAACCGTAAGCTGATGCTGAATGTATATAAATCGGTGAAGCGGGACACCTTTTTGATTTATATGAATGATGTTATCCTATATATTATCACGGAGTACTTTAAAAAGAACAGAAATAAATTCCAGCTGGAGGAAAATGAAATCCAGATACTGGTCAGGTATTATAAATGCCTTTTTGTGGGAATATTGATAGAATGGCTGGATCATGGATTGAAAGAGGATCTGGGGACAGAAATGCGCCAGGCTGCTGAAGTGATGGAGAAGCACCGGGAACTGCATACAGTTATGAATGGATTTTAACTTATACAAAATAAAGCTCATGTCTGATTTTTGGACAGGAGCTTTTTTTTGTCTATTTATTGTTAATTTTATCACAGCTATAATAACAGACATAAAAGGAATGGCTGTAAAATAATATGGAAGGAGGAGAGAAAGATGGATGCATTGAAACAGTTAAAGCTGGCAAAAAACGGATATATTGTTATGTCAATTTTATTTATGATCCTGGGGATTTGCCTGATCATCTGGCCTGATTGTTCTATGGCAGTATTCTGTACAGCAGTGGGAATCATGCTCATAGCATATGGATGTATCAAAATCATAGGATACTTTTCCAGGGATTTTTACTGTTTGGCATTTCAGTTTGATCTGGCATTCGGAGTGTTGATGGCAGCTGTGGGCGTGATCATTATTGTACGGAGAAATCTGGTGGTGAACCTGATCTTTGGAATTTTTGGTGTTCTCATACTTGCGGATGCGCTTTTCAAAATCCAGATGTCCATAGATGCCAAGAAATTCGGATTAAGTCTCTGGTGGAGAATCTTACTGATGGCGATTCTCACTGGTGTTCTGGGAGTATTACTTCTGATCCGGCCTTTTGAGGCGGCAGAGGTTATGATGATCCTGGTGGGAGTTTCTGTTCTGTTTGAGGGAATCCTGAATCTGTGTGTTGTTATTTATACAGTGAAAATCATTAAAAATCAGAGACAGGATATCATAGATATGGACGAGTATTAAATAAAATAAATAATAAATACTACAAATACTACATTACAAATTACAACAAGGAGGAGTAATATTATGAATATTATGGATAAAGCAAAACAGGCGGCCCTGATCGCTGCCGTTAAAACAGGATTAGGTTATCTTGAGAAGGATCCTGAAGTAAATATACCCAAATTAATGGAGCTGATTGATAAGGTTGTTCCGGATGGCTGGTATGAAAGCCAGAGAAACGCGATCAGAAATGCAATCCAGGATAAAAATAGTAACTGGTACAAATTGATCCTGAGAATCTATGAACTGGATCCGGGTGTACGTGAGTCATTTTTCACCAACTTTATCATTAATGCAAGCCTGAAGGGCAGTGCCATTCAGGAAGAGGTATCTGAGAAAAATAACTGTAATGTACCATGGGCGATCCTGTTGGATCCTACCAGTGCCTGTAATCTGCACTGCACAGGATGCTGGGCAGCAGAATATGGACATAAGCTGAATCTTGATTTTGACACCATCTGTTCTATTGTAGAGCAGGGCAGAAAGCTTGGTACATACATGTATATTTATACAGGCGGTGAACCTTTGGTCCGCAAAAAAGACCTGATTCGTATCTGTGAGAAATATCCGGACTGTGAGTTCCTTTCCTTTACAAACGGAACTTTGATCGATGAGGAATTCTGCCAGGAAATGCTCCGCGTAAAGAACTTTGTTCCGGCTATTAGTCTGGAAGGTTCTGAGGAAGCAAATGACGGACGCCGTGGAGAGGGAGTATATGGCAAGGTTATGCATGCTATGGAATTACTGAAAGCTCACAAGCTTCCCTTTGGTATTTCTACATGCTATACTTCTGCCAATGTGGACAGTGTAAGCAGTGAAGAATATTTTGACAAAATTATTGACTGTGGGGCTCTGTTTGTATGGTTCTTCCATTATATGCCAACCGGAAACGATGCAGTAGTAGAGCTGATGCCAAATCCACAGCAGCGTGAGAAAATGTATCATCAGATCCGTAAATTCCGTCAGACCAAGTCTATTTTCAGTATGGATTTCCAGAATGATGCAGAATATGTAGGTGGATGTATTGCTGGTGGAAGACGTTATCTCCATATCAATGCAAACGGTGACGTAGACCCTTGCGTATTTATCCATTATTCCAATTCCAACATTTATGATAACACACTGCTGGAAGCACTGAAGAGCCCGATCTTTATGGCATATCATGACGGTCAGCCCTTCAATGAAAATATGCTCCGTCCGTGTCCGATGCTGGAGAATCCCAAGCTGCTCCGCCAGATGGTAGAGAAGTCCGGCGCTAAATCAACAGACCTTCAGTCTCCAGAAACAGCAGAACATCTCTGCGCAAAGTGTGATGCCTATGCAGAGCATTGGGCTCCGAAGGCAGAGGAGTTATTTCATACCAAATAAGAGTAAAAAGTAATTTTCATATATAAAAATGTTAACTCAAATTTAGCTAAATAGTCAGAAAGAGTCTTTTGTTCGGTTGTTGCAGGCCGGACAGAAGACTCTTTCTGCATTGAACGGAGGAGATGAGATGCTACGCCGGATACTGCTGAAGCTGGGATAAATGTGAAAAATAACTTGTCTGGAAGGACAATAAGTATTAAAGTTATATAATTGAGAGTGTACTGTGAGCGAATGAGTGACTTATCATATTGGCAGGAGGAATAAAATGTTAAAGACATTTTTGGTAGAGGATGAAGTGGTGATCAGAGAGATGATCAAAAAGATGATTCCCTGGGAGCAGTACGGGTTTGAATTAGCTGGGGAAGCGGCAGATGGAGAGATGGCTTTGCCGCTAATTTTGAAGAGTAAGCCGGATCTTCTGATCACAGATATTAAGATGCCGTTTATGGATGGTCTGACTCTTTGCAGATTAGTGAAGAAAGAGCTTCCGGATATCCGGATCGTTATACTTAGCGGGTATGATGATTTTAATTATGCAAAACAGGCTATCAGCATAGGGGTAGAAGACTATCTTCTGAAACCTATCACGAAAAATGCTTTTATAGAACGGCTGGAAGAAATACATAATCGTTATGAACATGAGAAAACACAGAGGGAATACTATGAGAAATTTCGCCTGGAAATGCAGGAATATGAGAAAAATGCCAGCAGGGACTTTTTTGAGACTCTTGTCCGGGCAGATTCTGACCTGGCAGAGCTTTACAGGAGAGCAGATAAGCTAAATCTGGATATTGTAGCAGAAGCATATAATATTTTGATTTTTACTCCGGATACTTCAGAGGGAAACTATAATTCCTATGAAGAATGTTCTGACTGGGAAGCAGAGGTGCAGGATAAAATTAATACTTATTTCCTAAATCATCCGGTGGCAATTCTTTTTAGGCATCAGGTATTCAGCTATGCGATCCTGGTCAAAGGACAGAAAGATACAATAGAGAAAAACACAGAGGAATGTGTGAAAGCAATACAGGATATTATGGATCAGACAGAGAGAAGGACAGACTGGTTCATTGCAGTGGGAAAGTCGGCAGATCGTCTGAGCATGCTTGGACATAGCTATCGTACAGCTGTCAGAGCCAATTCCTTCCGTTATCTGTATGATGGACATATTCTGGATTATCAGTCACTGGAAGCTCAAAAGGAAAATCCATCCGATTCACGCAGAGAGGATTCTGTACAATTAAGGAATGTGAATATCAATGCCCTGAATCCGGCAATTCTCCAGAAGTTTTTGAGCAGTGGACTGGCAGAAGAAGTGGATGATTTTATCAGGGATTATTTCAATGCAATTGGTCAGGAACCGATGGGTTCTTTGGTTTTCCGCAATTATGTGGTGCTGAATGTCCGGTTTTCTGTATTGTCCTTCCTGAAAAAGCTGGGCTGTGATGACAGTGAAATATCCGGGCAAGAGATGGAAAATATTATGGATGAGACTGGAAAAACTATAGAAGCAGCAGTGGATTACTGTGGAAAGATACTGAAAAAGGCTATTGCACTCCGAGATGAAAATGCGGGAAATCAGAATCGCAGTGTATTAAAACTGGCTGTTGATTTTATTGATCATAATTATATGGATGAGGAAATTTCACTGAATAAGGCTGCACATGTGGCAAATGTCAGTGCCAATCATTTCAGTGCCCTGTTCAGTCAGAATATGGGACAGACTTTTACAGAATATCTTACAGATCTCCGGATGAATAAGGCAAAAGAGCTCTTGCGTTGTACAGCTATGCGTTCCAGTGAGATTGCAGGAGAGGTGGGATATAAGGATGCCCATTATTTCAGTTATCTGTTCAAGAAAACCCAGGGAATGACTCCCAGCGAATACCGTAAAATGAGAGGAGAGGCCTGACCTATGTCTAAGCATAAAAAAGGGCCGGAGAAAAAGAAAGCAGAACCTGGAAAACTGGAGTTTAAAATGAGGTGGATGCTTTTCAGCACTATGATCCCTATGGCAGTTCTGATCATAGTGCTGCTTGTTGTTTTCTGGCAGTATACCAATGAATATAATAAATTATCCAATAATCTGGCTGTAAGCAGTGAGTACAATGCCAACTATAAAAACTCAAGTAATGATATGAGTTTTAAGGCGGAAGTAGATATGGACATCTACTATGTGACGATCGGACGTAAAGGGAAAGATGATCTTCCTGTGAAACAGGTGAATAAAGCGATTGAAACGGTGGAACGACTGAAAACCACAACTACAAAGGAGGAAAGTCTTCGTTCACTGAAATATCTCACCAATTATCTGGAAAATCTAAAAAACCGCATGAATCAGCTGTTGGAGATCCATGATTACCAGAAACGTCAGGAATTTATGGAAAATAATACGGTGATCCTGACTACTTTATTTGAAAAGGAAATGCAGAACTATATTTATCAGGAGGCCACTCAGCTGGTGCAGGTGGAGTCTCAGCTGGCAGGAAATGTACGTCTGACCTTGATGGCAATGTGTGGGGTACTTCTGGTTACCATGTTATTGCTTTTTAATCGCTCTTTCCGGTTAACCTATAGTATTACGAAGCCAATTTCTGAGATCCTTCATAACATTAAAAAGGTTGGAAAAGGGGAGTACAAGAATATTGCTCCGGTAATTGCGGACTGCATTGAGATCCAGGAGTTGGATGAAGGAACGCGAAAGATGGCAGGAAGGATCGAAGGCCTGCTGGAAAATGTGCGAAAAGAACAGGATGCCCAGCATCTTACAGAGCTGCAGCTGCTTCAGGCACAGGTCAATCCCCATTTTCTCTACAATACGCTGGATACCATTGTCTGGCTGGTAGAAGGAGGCATGGAGCAGGATGCGGTGGATATGATCACCAGCCTTTCGGTTTTTTTCCGTACTTCCTTGTCAAAGGGAAAAGATATTATTTCGCTGGCTGAGGAGGAACGCCATACGTTGAGTTACCTGGAGATCCAGCAGTCCAGATACAGGGATATTATGGAATTTGAAATCAGAATTCCCAAAGAACTGGAAGGAGTCATGGTACCTAAACTGACCCTTCAGCCGCTGGCAGAAAATGCACTTTATCACGGAATCAAAAATAAGAGAGGTAAGGGTAAAATCCTCATTGAGGGATTTGATCTGGGTGAAGATATGATGCTCAGGGTTACTGATAACGGGCAGGGAATGACACCGGAGCGATTGAAAGAGGTTCAGGATGCTATCTGTACAGGAGAACGGGCCGGATTTGGACTGGCAGCAGTATCTGAACGAATTGCACTATATTATGGGGCCGGATATGGACTTCGAATCTCATCTATAGAAGGAGAGGGAACTGTGATAGAAGTGTATCTGGCAAAACAGATAAAAGAAAAATAAATCTCATTTATATTTTATACACTATGCATAGTAAAATAATTAACCTCTATCATAAAAAAACAAACTTTGTATAAACTGTGAACAAAATATGATAGAAGAACAAACTTTTTGAAGAAGATAATCTATGGAATATTTTATGGATTTTACTATAATAAAAACATCTTAAATGAATCGGGAGGATTTACAAAATGAAGAAAAAAATTGTATCAGCTTTATTAACAGCAACAATGGTATGCGGTATGTGTGTAGTTCCTACAGTAGGGGTGGCAGCAGCGGACGACACAATCACAGTTGGTTTCTCACAGGTTGGTGCTGAATCTGACTGGCGTACAGCTAACACAGAATCCATGAAATCTACTTTTAGTGAAGAAAACGGATACAACCTGATTTTTGATGATGCACAGCAGAAACAGGAAAACCAGTTAACAGCAATCCGTAACTTCATCCAGCAGGAAGTTGACTATATTGTACTTGCTCCTGTAACAGAGACAGGTTGGGATACAGTTCTCCAGGAAGCAAAAGATGCAGGAATCCCAGTAATCATCGTAGACCGTATGGTTGATGTATCTGATGACAGCCTTTACACAGCATGGGTTGGCTCAAACTTCAAACTTGAAGGTCAGAAAGCTATGGCATGGCTGGATGCATATCTGGAAGCAAAGGGACGTGGAGATGAAGAAATAAATCTTGTTGATATCCAGGGAACCATCGGTGCATCTGCTCAGATCGGACGTACACAGGGATTTGACGATGCAGTAGAGGCTCATGACAACTGGACAACACTTGCACAGCAGTCAGGTGAATTTACACAGGCCAAAGGTCAGGAAGTTATGGAATCTATCCTGAAACAGAGCGGTGATGACATTGATGTTGTTTACTGTGAGAATGATAACGAAGCATTTGGTGCAATTGATGCCATCGAAGCAGCTGGTTATGAAGTTGGTGGAGAAGAAGGCCAGATCCTTGTAATGTCCTTCGATACAACAAACGCTGGTCTTACAGATACATTAAGCGGAAAAATCACACTGGATACAGAGTGTAACCCATTACACGGACCACGTGTACAGGAAATCATTGAGAAACTTGAAGCTGGCGAAGAGGTTGACAAACAGGCTTATGTAGATGAAGAAATGTTTGCAGCTGATGATACAGTTACATCTATCAAAGTTGATGACGCTGACTATGAAGTAACAACTATTACACAGGACATCATTGATGGACGTGCATACTAATTATTAGTGTAAATCCGGAGCGTGGTTCATAATTCGGAGAAACCCGGGTTGCGGACCACGCTACCTTTATGCCATGAATTAACCCGCTTTGCTGAAAAAATTCGGTAATGAGGGGTAAATAACAGTATAGAAAGCAGGTGGAAAGATTATGGAACAAAATGTAGTATTGGAGATGCGCGATATTTCCAAAAATTTCACTGGCGTTCGTGCCCTTTCCCATGTGGACTTTACCCTTCGTAAAGGTGAGATCCACGCACTGATGGGTGAGAACGGTGCAGGTAAATCAACACTGATCAAGGTGCTGACCGGTGTTCACGAATTTGAAAGCGGTTCTATTCATATGGCCGGAAACAGCAATGCAATTTTAAATCATTCTCCGCAGGAGGCACAGGCAAACGGTATCAGTACAGTGTACCAGGAAGTAAACCTTTGCCCGAACCTGACTGTAGCCGAGAATTTATTTATCGGTAGAGAGCCGAGAAAGATGGGAATGATTGATTGGAAGCAGATGAATGAGCGCTCAGGAAAGCTTCTTGAGAGCCTGGACATTCATGTGCCGCCAACACAGATGCTGGAAGAATGTTCCATCGCTATCCAGCAGATGATCGCAATTGCACGTGCAGTTGATATGAAATGCCGTGTGCTGATCCTGGATGAGCCAACCTCATCACTGGATGACGATGAAGTTGAGAAGCTGTTTGTACTTATGAGAAGACTTCGTGACGAAGGAGTAGGTATTATCTTTGTCACCCATTTCCTTGAACAGGTATATGCAGTCTGCGACAGAATTACAGTTCTTCGTAACGGCGAACTGGTAGGAGAATATGAGACAAAGGATCTTCCGAGAGTTATGCTGGTTGCCAAGATGATGGGTAAAGATTTTGATGATCTTGCTGATATTAAAAGCGAGCACAAAGATAAGAAACAGGGAAAACCTGAACCTGTTATTGAAGCAAAAGGAATTTCCCATAAAGGAACCATTAAACCCTTCGACATTACTATTAACAAGGGAGAAGTTATTGGTCTTACAGGACTTCTTGGTTCCGGACGTTCTGAACTGGTTCGTGCAATCTATGGTGCAGATAAGGCTGAGACAGGAACCCTTAAGGTAAAGGGAAAAGAAGCAAAGATCAACAGTCCTCTGGATGCCATGAAACTTGGTATGGCATATCTTCCGGAAGACAGAAAAGCAGAAGGTATCATTGCAGATCTTTCTGTAAGAGAAAATATTATTATAGCACTCCAGGCTAAACGGGGTATGTTCCATCCATTAAGCAGAAAAGAAATGGATGAAGCAGCCGATAAGTATATTAAATTACTGCAGATCAAGACTGCAAGCCGTGAAACACCGATCAAGAGTCTGTCAGGCGGTAACCAGCAGAAGGTTATCCTTGGAAGATGGCTTCTGACAAATCCGGATTATCTGATTCTGGATGAGCCCACCAGAGGTATTGATATCGGTACAAAGACTGAAATCCAGAAACTGGTTCTTGATCTTGCAGATCAGGGAATGGCAGTTACATTTATCTCCTCAGAGGTTGAGGAAATGCTCCGTACCTGTTCCCGTATGGCAGTTCTTCGTGACGGTCAGAAGGTAGGCGAGCTGGAAGAGAATGAACTTTCCCAGAGCGGAGTTATGAAAGCTATTGCCGGAGGTGACGATAAATAATGAATAAGAGTAAATTAAAGAAAATAACAAGTGCGCGTCTGTTTCTTCCTATCGTGTGTCTCATCGCCGTACTTTTGCTCAATGTGATCAAGACACCGGACTTCTTTAATGTATCTATCCGAAACGGCGTACTTTACGGTTATATCATTGACGTTATCAATCGTGCTTCAGAGCTGGTTATCCTTGCAATCGGTATGACACTGGTAACAGCGGCATCCGGTGGACAGGATATCAGTGTTGGTGCGGTCATGGCTGTAGCAGCTGCAGTTTGCTGCCAGATTCTTTCCGGCGGACAGGTTTCTGTAAATGAGTATCAGAATTCTATTATTATTGCAGTGATTGCAGCACTTCTTGCATCTGCATTATGTGGTGCATTCAATGGATTTCTGGTAGCTAAGCTGAATATTCAGCCGATGGTTGCAACTCTGATCCTTTATACAGCCGGACGTGGTATTGCACAGCTTGTAACAAATGGACAGATTACTTATATTCGTGTGGATTCTTTCAAGATGGCAGGTGGTTACATTGGAAAGTGTCCAATCCCAACTCCTATTTTCTTTGCGATCATTACAGTTTTAATTGTTTACCTGATCCTGAAGAAAACAGCACTTGGTCTTTACATTGAAAGTGTTGGTATTAATGGAAAGGCAGCCCGCCTTGTTGGATTAAATTCCACAATGATCAAATTCCTTACTTATGTCATTTGCGGTGTGCTGGCTGGTATTGCCGGAATCGTGGCATCCAGCCGTATCTATTCCGCAGATGCAAACAACATTGGTCTTAACCTGGAAATGGATGCTATCCTTGCAGTAGCACTTGGCGGAAACTTCCTTGGCGGTGGTAAATTCAGTCTGATCGGTTCCGTAATTGGCGCTTATACCATTCAGGCTCTGACCACAACACTTTATGCAATGAACGTAAAGGCTGACCAGCTTCCTGTTTATAAGGCAATCGTGGTAGTCATTATCGTTACTCTGCAGAGTGATGTATTTAAAAAATATATTGCCGGCTTAAAAGCTAAAAAGAGTGTGGCAGTAGAAGGAGGTCAGAAGTAATGAAAGCAAATGGAATGCAGAAAAAGAAAATGACAGGAAACGGCTTCCTGCTTCTGATAACAATCGCTTTATTTGCAGTAATGTATATTGCAGGTATGATCATCTTTGCTGACAAAGGTTTTGCAAAACCGCAGATGTTTCTGAATCTGTTTGTATCTAATGCAGGACTTCTGGTTATTGCATGCGGACTTACCATTGTAATGATCACCGGCGGCATTGATATTTCCGTAGGTTCTGTAACAGCTCTTGTTTGTATGGTTCTTGCAGATCTGATGGAAAACAAGGGTGTAAATACATATGTGGCAGTTTTAGTTGCACTGCTTATTGGTGTTGCTTTTGGTGTTGTGCAGGGCTTTCTGGTAGCATACCTGGATATCCAGCCATTTATCGTAACCCTGGCAGGTATGTTCTTTGGACGTGGTATGACAGCTATTATCAGCACAGATATGATTTCCATTAAGAATGAGTTATTCCTGAAATGGGCAAACTTCCGTTTCTATATGCCTTTTGGTTCTACCAATAAGAAAGGAAAATTCATTCCGGCTTATATTCCTCCTACAGTAGTGATCGCAGTGATCGTTGTTATTATCATTGCAGTCCTTCTGAAATACCGTAAATTCGGACGTAAGCTGTATGCCATCGGTGGCAACCGCCAGAGTGCATTAATGATGGGCCTGAATGTTAAGAGAACAATGTTCCAGGCCTATGTGCTGGATGGGTTCCTTGCAGGTCTTGGAGGATTTCTGTTCTGCTTAAACAGTTGCGCAGGTTTCGTTGAGCAGGCGAAGGGCCTTGAGATGGATGCTATCTCTTCAGCGGTTATCGGTGGTACGCTTCTTTCTGGTGGTGTTGGTACACCGATTGGTACTTTGTTTGGTGTATTGATCAAAGGTACCATTTCCAGTCTGATCACTACACAGGGTACATTATCAAGCTGGTGGGTAAGAATTATTCTTTCACTGTTGCTGTGTTTCTTTATTGTGATTCAGTCAGTGATTGCTTCTATGAAGAAGAAAGCGAAATAAGTGATTGTATTATGAAACAAGCTGGGACTTTTGGGAGTCTTGGCTTGTTTTTTGTAAAAATACTTTATTTGTTTATAACTGTGAATTATGATGGTTTACTTGCCACGGGGAGAGTTTTATTTTATACTTTACACAATGGAAGTTATGTGAGAAATATGGCTTTACTAATGGTTGGATATGTAGTACAATCGTAACTTATTATTCGTTTATTTTAGGAGGATTATTATACAATGTGGATTGCAGATGGATGGAAAGATTATGAGGTGATTGATACTTCCTGTGGGGAGAAGCTGGAGCGTTGGGGGGATTATCTTCTGGTGCGTCCGGATCCGCAGGTTATCTGGGATACGCCTAAGGTGAATAAGGGCTGGAAGCATATGAACGGGCATTATCACAGAAGTAAGAAGGGCGGCGGTGAATGGGAGTTTTTTGATCTGCCGGAGCAGTGGGAGATTCATTATAAGGATCTGACCTTTCATTTAAAACCCTTTAGTTTTAAGCATACCGGGCTTTTTCCGGAGCAGGCTACGAACTGGGACTGGTTTGGCAATAAGATCCGTCATGCGGGACGTCCGGTGAAGGTTCTGAATCTTTTTGCCTATACAGGTGGTGCCACTCTGGCAGCAGCAGCAGCGGGAGCTTCTGTTACTCATGTGGATGCTTCTAAGGGTATGGTTACCTGGGCGAAGGAGAATGCAGTAGCATCCGGCCTTGGAAATGCACCGATACGCTGGCTGGTAGATGACTGTGTGAAGTTTGTGGAGCGTGAGATCCGCAGAGGGAATCAATATGATGCGATCATTATGGATCCCCCTTCTTATGGACGTGGACCGAAGGGGGAAATCTGGAAGATCGAGGATTGTATTCATGATCTGATTAAGCTGTGTACAAAGATTCTTAGTGATGAGCCTCTGTTTTTCCTGATCAATTCCTATACAACAGGTCTGGCACCGGCAGTTCTTACTTATATGCTTTCTACTGAGCTCAAGAAGTTTGGCGGACATGTGGACTCTCAGGAAATCGGCCTTCCTGTAAGCTCTAACGGGCTGGTTCTGCCTTGTGGTGCTTCTGGAAGATGGGAAGCTTAGAACTTGTTTTTACCTGCCTGGCGGGATGGGAGGAAGCTTAAATTATGAAGGAACTTAATTTAAAACATGAAGCCAAGCGTTACGGCTGTGCGGTTCTGGCTGCAACGATCATGGCGTTGAATATTAAGACATTTGTTCGTGCAGGCGGTCTTTTTCCGGGAGGATTTACAGGACTTACTCTGCTGCTCCAGAATATTTTTCAGACATTTATGGGGATTGCAGTTCCGTATACGCTGATTAATGTACTGCTGAACTCTATTCCTGTATTTATCGGTCTGAAATTTATCGGAAAGAAATTTACCATAAGTTCTGTCTGTGTGATCGTGCTTTCAGGTCTGCTTACAGATATTATTCCCAGTCAGCCGATCACTTATGATACATTGCTGATCAGTATCTTTGGCGGTCTGATTAATGGATTTTGTATCAGTCTCTGCCTGATCGGTAATACAAGTACAGGTGGAACTGACTTTATTGCAATTTATTTTTCTGAGAAGAGCGGCAGGGATATCTGGAATTATATTCTGTGTGGAAATGCAGTGATTCTGACTGTGGCAGGTTTACTTTTTGGATGGGACAGGGCACTTTACTCTATTATCTTTCAGTTTACATCTACTCAGGTGATTCAGATGCTGCATCAGAGATATAAGAAGCATACGCTGTTTATTATCACGAAGGAGCCGTATCAGATTTATGAGGAGATTTTCAAACTTACCAATCATACGGCGACACGTTTTGAAGGTACCGGATGTTACACAGACGAGAAGACCAGTATGATCTATTCTGTAGTCTCTACAGAAGAAGCGAAATATCTGGTAAAGAAGGTACATGAGATCGATCCGAAGGCTTTTGTAAATATTATCAAAACCGATTACATAAACGGAAGATTTTACCAGAAAACAGATTATTAATTACTTGTATTCCCCTTCTGTGAGCGTATAATATAAAGTACAAGGAGGGTGATATTATGGGTAATGCAGCAGAAAGCACACTTCCTCACAGCAATACCTCAGGCTATGACCGCAAAGCCTGCAGCACATGCGCCTGTTCCACCTGTTATGAGCAGGAGTTCTGCGACAGATGCAGCTCCTGCCAGAACCAGTCACGGAAATTAGACAGGTGCAATGCCTATGAGGGAGCATATAACTATTAACCTCAACACAATTAAAAATTGTTACCGGAGACTTTTTCAAATATACTCTGGTGGCAGAACGGACAAAGCCGCTGTGGAATATACAGCGGCTTGCATTATTTTTGTGGTTTTCGATAATTGCAAAAACTTCAAAATATTACTAGTAAAATTTATAAAATCTCCTAAGAGTTTCCTGTAATGTCTGTTATAATTGTGGCAGGAATGTTTTTATGGGGGATTTTTTTATGCTGAAAAATAAAACTATGCGTTTGAAGATTTTATTTTTGTGTCTTGGATGTACACTGGCGGGACTTCTTTTACAGACTTATTTATTCCAGACAACTTCGTCGGAGCTGATTTATAATCAGGCAAAGTCTGACAGTTACCGTTCTATGGAGAATATGCAGGATGATATTTATACATTTATCAAATCCATTGAGAATGGACTGATCGATATCTATAATGAGAAGGAATTAATTATGGATCTGAGAAGTGGAATGGAGTCATCAACCTTGCAAAACCGGTATTATCGTACTGCTTATGATATTGCCACAGAGAATTTTCAGACTTCAGATGGCGTTGTTTCTCTGTATATTTATGATAAATCCCACAGGATCATCAGTACATACAGGCGGGCGGTGACACCGAAACATAATTATCCTACAGATATTTATGATCCGTTATTTGATGATAATGCAGAGAAAGTAAAAGAATATGTTGATTCAGATGAGACTCAGATGCTGATTTCCAGTTATTATAATGTGTATCGTGAGAAAAATATAGTGCGTTTTGTACTGAAGGTATATAACTCGGTAAATATTCATTCGAAGATAGGATATGTAGTCTGTGACGTGGACAGTAAGATCCTGAAAAAAATTATGAAAAAGTACACTTCGGAGGATGAAATATTTATCTGGTTACAGCCGTTTAATGACAGACCTGTTCTGGCTGCCGGAAATATCATGGACAGTGACAGTAATGTGTATGAACAGATTTGTGACCAGATCCAAAAAGGCGATCAGGAATTTGAGAATATACAGGAGAAAAATAAAGTGTTTTTTTCAGTTTATCAGGATAAGTACAATCTTGGGGCCTATACTCTTATTCCAAGAGATCTGCTGAATAGGAATCAGAAGATTCTGAATGAAAACCTGATACTTATCACACTGATTATGCTTGCTGTTGTCAGTATATCTTTTTATTTTGTGAGTCGGTTATTAAGCCGGCCGCTTGAGGAGATGACAAAGACAGTTAAAAGGATCCAGGGTGGCGAAACTCAGCTTAGAATGGAAAACCTGAGAAATGATGAGGTTGGGGAACTTGGAAAGAGTTTTAACAATATGCTGGATCAGATCGAAAAGCTGATCGCTGATGAATATGAAAACAAAATGTCTCTGAATTATGCAAGGTATCAGGCACTTCAGGCGCAGATCAATCCTCATTTCTTATATAATACACTGGACACAATGGGAAGTATTGCAGAAATACAGGGCTGCATTCAGGTGAGTAATCTCTGTCAGTCTCTGGCAGGCCTGTTTCGGTATAGCCTGGATATGAAAAATCCTCTTTCCACTGTATCAGGAGAACTTGTCCATCTGAAAAATTATATTTATGTTATGAATGTACGTATGCAGAATCAGGTAGAATATGAATTTCATATTGATGATAATGTTTTGCAGGACACATTGCCAAGAATTTCTATTCAGCCATTGGTTGAAAATGCATTAAACCATGGGCTGAAAAATCAGAAAGGAAAGAAAAAGGTTATTATTTCAGCTGGGATCAGGGATGATGATCTGTTAATTTCCGTAGAAGATAATGGTATTGGTATGTCGGATGAGAAGATACGGGAATTATTTTCGGAAGATCCTGGAGAAAAACAGAAAAATCGTTCCATTGGAATCTTTAATATACATAAACGTATGCAGTATTTATACGGTGAATCATACGGTGTGAAGATTAAAAGTGAGCCGGAAAAGGGTACGGTTGTTTTTCTGGAAATTCCAAGAAAAAAACAGGGGGAGAATCAAAATGCATGTAAAAAGTTATAAGGTTTTATTTGCAGATGATGAATATTGGACAAGAGAGAAGATGGCAAGGATCATACCATGGGAGAAATATTCTCTGGAGTTTCTGAAGCCGGCTTCTGACGGAGAGGAGGTACTGGAACGGCTTTCAGAAGAAAAACCGGATATTCTGATTACAGACATTAATATGCCTTATGTAAACGGAGTGGAACTTTTGAAGAAGGTTCATACAGAATATCCGGAACTGATCACATTTGTGATCAGTGGGTATGATGATTTTGAATATGTAAGGGACTCTTTCTTGTCAGGGTCTATTCATTATCTTATGAAACCGGTTGGAAAAATAGATCTTATCAATGCTTTGTCAAAGGCACTGGAACTGATCAGTCAGAGGCAGAGCAAAAAAGAAGAGGAACTGCAGAAACAGCAGGAATTACAGAGGGCTTCTTCCTTTATTAAAGACCGTGAATTTTCGCAGCTGCTTGATCCAAAGGCAGCTTCTTCAAGTGCAGGTTTTGTGCTGAACAGTCATATGGAATTTGCAGGAGGAACGCTGATCCTTGTAAAGATACATCGCCTGCAGGAGTTTATGCAACTGTATGATTATGATATGAATCTGCTTTCCTTTTCTGTGAAAAAGCGTTTGCAGGAAGTCAGCGGTAATCCTGAACTGCTTATTTTTAATCATATTTACCGTTCCAATGAATTCCTGATCGCAGGGGAACTGGGAATATCTGAGGTATGTAAACTGGCGCAGGATATTATACGGGACTTTGAAAATGCTACTGTAAGCCCGATCACCATAGTTGCAAGCAGCCATTGTTTTTCTATGGGAAATCTTGCAGAAGCTTATGTACAGGATGTTTCAAATCTGATGCAGCGTTCTTTTGGTCAGCAGTCTGCTTTTATACAGGCAGAAGAAAATACCTCTGACGAAGAGAAATCCTTTATCAACCACTTACAGGATATGCAGATAAAAGAACTGCAGGGATATATCAGGATACAGTCTCCATCTGCGGTAAAAAAATATCTGTATGAAAATGTAGGACTGAAACAGTGTGAAAGTGATGGATGGACTTATCTGGAAGTGCGGCAGACAGTACGACGTTTCCTGAATCTTCTTTTTGAAGAAAAGACAGAGGGGGCAGAAACTGCTAAGATCATGGAAACTCAGAGCATGTTGGAGATGGCAGATAAAGCAGTTGACAGTATGGATATGAAACTTCTGGAGGAGATTCTTGACGAAGTAATAGATGTTTTTGTGGAAAACAATCAGCAGACAGACTCAGATTCCATAAAGAGCGGGATTCAGAAGGCAGTGATCTATATAGACGAGCATTTTGAAGAGAATCTCAGTCTTTCCTCTCTGTCTGCTCAGTTCCATGTTGAGAGTTCTTATTTTTCCAAAATGTTCAGGAAGGAAACAGGAGAAAATCTTATGCTCTATATTTGCAGAAAAAGAATGGAAAAAGCAATTGAATATATGAGAAATACAGAGCGCAGCCTTACTGAGATCGCATTCATGGTAGGTTACGATGATTATACATATTTTAATAAGGTATTCAGAAAAATGATGAGCATAAGTCCAAGAGAGTTCAGAAATCAGCTGGAGGATCAAAAGAGTTGAAAAAAAAGAAATGTGCAGGGATATTACTGGCAATTTTAATGTTTATATCAAGTGGCTGTACAGAAAATCATCAGGAGGATACAGAAATCAGGAAACCTGTAACAATCAATATTCTTGCAGGACAGTCTACGTCTGATGCAGGTACGGAGGATATGATCGAAGATGCAGTAACAGAACGTTTTCCGCAGGTTGAGCTTCAATGGGAATGTGTAGATTGGGGAGAAGATTTTTTTGACAGAATGCGGGCAAGACTGTCATCAGGAGATGTGCCGGATATTATTATCGGGAAAGCTCAGGATGTAGAGGGATTTACAAATGCAGGTATTTTGTCTCCTGTAAAAATTAAGGATACAGATATTTTTTATGAAGAGGCCGCAGACACAGTGAAGTCAGGCAGTGTATTGTATGGACTGCCTTATAATGCATGGTATCAGGGGGTTCTTTACAATAAAGATATTTTTGAAAAATATGATATCAGTGTTCCGCAGACCAAAAGAGATATGGAAAAAACAGTACAGCTTCTGGAAGAGAAAGGAATAACGCCTTTTGCAGGACACTTTATGGAAAGCTGGAAAATCGGAAATTTATTTATGCAGTTAATGATCGGGAATATTTTTATGGATTCGCCTGACTGGGGGGAGGAATTTCGAAAAGGAAGAGTGAATTTTTCTGATTCTGAAGAAATACAGAACTGTTTTGAGGATATTGCCTATATTTATGATCATTCTTTTTCGAATGCACTTTCTCTGTCTCAGGCAGACAGTGACAGGCTTTTTGACGAGGGAATGGCTGCCATGTATCCGGGAGGCTGCTGGTCGCTTCAGTTTGCCAATCAGTCAGAAAATCAATACAACTATGGTATTTTTCCATATCCTGATTTTGAAGGAAATTCCAGACTGATCCGGGAAACAAATATGACTTTTATGAAAAGTGCATACACGGAACATGGAGAACTGGTAGATGAAATATTTCAGATGCTGATGGATGATAAAGAATTGCTGAATGAAATACTTGAGTTTACCCAGACTTTTTCTGTGAGAAAAGATATGCAGGAGATAAGCTATACCTGTATCAGTGATGAAGTACAGGATTATGTGAAATCAGATAAAATCATAGAAGCAGCTGTGGGAAATTCGCAAATCGTGTGGAGCTTTCAGATCAATCTTGCTGAAAAATGCCAGGAATGGTTAAAAGGCCGGTTATCCCTAGAGGATGTCCTGGAGTTTGCTGACAGAAACAGAATGGACAGTGGTAATCTTGAATAATAAGTTCAATATTTTACTACCAGTTTTTTCAAAACAGCCCTAATACTTCTGCAGGATTCTTTTATATAATACACTCATCAAATAAAACAGATCATTTTTAAGGAGGAAAGAAAATGAGAAAAAGAGCGATGAGCGTGTTACTTGCAGCAGCAATGATCACAGGAACAATGACAGGAACTGCAGTGATGGTAAAAGCAGATGATGAACCTGTAACACTTACAGTACTGGCAGGACAGTCCACTACAGATGCCGGAATTGAGGATATGATCGATGAAGCGCTTGCAGAAAAATATCCTAATATTACCCTTGAGTGGGAATGTGTAGACTGGGGAAATGATTTTCAGCCCAAAATGCAGCAGTATATGCAGTCAGGACTTCCTGATATTATGATCGGAAAAGCGCAGGATGTTTCAACTTATGCACCACAGGGTGTTCTTGGCGAAATTGACAGTACCTATCTTGACAGAGGTATGGATGCAGCCAGAGAAAATGTTACCATTGATGGAAAAACATATGGCCTGGTTTACAATGCTATGTATCAGGGTGTTTATTATAACAAGGCTATGTTTAAAGAAAACGGATGGGAAATCCCAAAAACACTTGATGATCTGCAGGCGATCATTGATGACTGTAAGGAAAAAGGAATTACTCCGTTCGCCAGCCATATGGTAGATACCTGGTCTATCGGAAATATGAGCATGCAGTTTGCAATGAATGACGTATTTAATAAGACTCCGGACTGGGGCGATAAATTCCGTGCAGGAGAAGTAAGCTTCTCTGACAGCGAAGATATGCAGAATGCACTCAATTATAATAAATTAATTTATGACAACACCTTTGAGGATACTTTCTCAACTGAGCAGACAGACTGTGATGCAAAAATGGTATTAGGTGATGCTGCAATGAAGGTATCAGGTTCCTGGTCTATCCAGAACTTCCTTGATATTGATGAAAACTTTGATTTTGGTATATTCCCGTTCCCGAATCAGACCGGAGATTCAAAACTGATTTTTGAGCCAAATATCACAATTATGACAAGTGCCAATACAGAACATCAGGATGCAGTTGATGATTTCCTTGATTTAATGAGTTCAGATAAAGATCTTGCCGTAGAAATCCTTGATTACACAAAAACAGCTTCCATGCTTAAAGATGTTACACCAACCTTTAATAATCCAAGTCAGGAAGACATAGATAAATATGCATCAGAGGATATGATCGTGGATGTAACACTTGGAAACAACCAGCTTGTATGGGGTGGATTCCAGGAAGAAAATGCAAAAGATATTGCTGCATGGCTTCAGGGTCAGGAATCCCTTGAAGACTGCCTGAAAGCCTGCGATGGCAGAGTAGATTCAAGCAGTGCTAACTGATATGTTTGGAAAGGGAGGGAGAAATCTCTCCCTTATTAAAAATCCGTAAAGAATCTGAGGAGTGAAAGAATATGAAACAAAAAGGTGGTTCAGGAATAGAAAAACGTATGGTTCGTCAGTATCTGGTTTTAGTACTTCCCGGAATGATCATTTTTACAGTTGGATTGATTATCCCTTTATTTTTGTCTTTCCGGTATTCCCTTACAGACTGGGACGGTATGACTGCCAAAAAAACTTTTGTCGGTTTACAGAATTATATTAAATTATTTAAGGATAAAGAATTTTTGGAATCATGGTGGTTTACCATTAAGTTTACAATAGGAAATACGATTATCCAGAACGTACTTGCTCTTTTATTTGCGGTTGCACTGGACAGTGGGATCCGTTTCCAGAAATTATATCGTACAGCATTTTTTGTACCATGTCTGATCAGTGCGATCGTAGTTGGATTTGTCTGGCTGAAAATGTTCTCCAATGTACTTCCGGCAATTAATGATCTGCTTGGAACAGGATTTAATTTTCTTCTTTTTGGAAAAGCAGAGACTGTACTTGGTGGTCTTCTTATAGCAAATAACTGGCAGTGGGTTGGCTACTGGATGCTGATCTATCTTGCAGGTCTTCAGTCTGTTCCGGCTGAATTATATGAAGCCGCAAAGGTTGACGGAGCAAATGCGATACATAGATTTTTTAATGTAACAATTCCTATGCTTGCACCGGCCATTACAATCTGTGTAGTAGGTATTACTACAGGTTCTCTTAAGGTTTATGATCTGCTGGTAGCTTCCACAAAGGGAGGCCCGGGTCGTGCTTCTACATCTGTTATTTATAAAACCTATACAACAGCTATTAACGGACGCCAGTATGGTTATGGTTCAGCGATGACAGTAACACTTGTAATAGCGTTGCTCCTGGTAGCTCTGATCCAGGTAAAAGGACTTCGTAAAAAGGAGGTACAGGCATGATATTCCGAAAAAGCAAAGAAAAGGAAGAGAAAATCAAAGAGCCATATACAAAGGCAACTGCAATTACTCAGGTTATTATGACCATATGTGCCATATTTTTCCTGGCACCTATTTTTATCATATTCAATTATTCATTTAAGACAAAAAGAGAATTATATCTGGGAAGTCCCCTGTCTCTTCCGGAATCTCTGAATTTGGAAAATTATGTAAAAGCATTTGAAAAACTTAATATGAAAAGCACGTTTGTCAATACATTGCTTTATACAGCAGCCAGCGTTGTGATTCTTGCAATTTTGTGTGGTACAACAGCCTGGGCAATCTCAAGATGTCACCGTAAGTTTTTCAAGTTTGCATATGTTTATTTTATAGTAGGAATCCTGATTCCATATCAGGCATTATTCCTTCCTATTTATACTATCGGTTACAGAATGAAACTTACAAATACCCGGTATGGTATTATCTTGATGTATGTGGCAACAGGTATTTCGTTTGGAGTCTTTCTGATGACCAGCTTTATGAATACAGTTCCTCTGGAACTGGAAGAATCGGCAAGAATAGATGGATGCTCTGTATTTCAGACATACTTTAAGATCGTACTTCCTCTTTTGAAACCGGCCATGGCAACATTGATCATTATGCAGGCATTTCAGATCTGGAATGATTATCTTCTTGCAAGTCTGTATGTCAGCAAGAAACAGCTGAAGACTCTTACTGTAGCAATCCAGTCGCTTTTCTCAGCACAGAGCAGTGATTATACAACTGCTATGGCAGCTATTGTAATTTCGGTCCTGCCAATCGCAGTTTTGTTTATGGCATTACAGAAATATTTTATCAAAGGTATGACCGTTGGTGCCGTAAAGGGATAATATAGGAATAAATATTAGGAGAAGTTTTATGAAACAGATTTTAAACAGATATCAGTTTGATGATATGGTGGTCTGCTATGAGATCAATGATGAAAAACAGGTAGGGCTGTTTTTGTATCCTGCAGATATGCCGCTTGAAAAATGTGCCAATCCTGATACTGCCATAGATAGTCTGGTACAGCTTAAAATTGCAGGTGATATGTACAATGGAGCATATGCTCCGGGAAATACCCTTCGTAATGGGGAAAGTACTATTCGGATGAAATATGTTTCCCAGAAACTTACTGAGGAGAATAATGTTCAGACTGTTATAACAGTTATGGAAGATGAAAGAGGATATCAGGTTACTCATAAGCTTTCCTATGTACAGGGGGAAAAGGTCCTGCGTGCAGAGTGTGAGTTTCTGAATAAATCAGCAGAATCTGTGAAACTGGAAATGTTTGAAAGTGTATCTCTCAGTGAAATTTCACCTTATATCTCAGGTGATGAAGCAGGAGAGATCATGGTCCATCGTCTGCAGAGCAGATGGAGTCAGGAGGGACGTCTTCTCTCCCAGAGCCTTGAAGAACTTCAACTGGATGTATCCTGGACAAAAGAAGCGGTACGCTGTGAAAGATTCGGACAGGCAGGTTCTTTGCCTGTAAATCATTATTTCCCGTTTCTTGGAGTAGAAGACAGACGTAACCATATATTCTGGGGAATGCAGATTGCACATAATGCTTCCTGGCAAATGGAAATATACAGAATTGATGAGAATCTTGCAATAAGCGGAGGTCTTGCTGACAGAGAATTTGGCCATTGGATGAAAAATATAGCTCCCGGAGAGAGATTTCTGACTCCGGAAGCAATCGTTACGGTATGCCATACAGATTCTGCTGACTTTTTTACCAGAAGACTTGCTGATGCAGGTCAGAATGCTGCTGATGCAGGACCGGAATGTGAGCAGGATCTTCCGATTGTTTTTAATGAATACTGCACTACATGGGGAAATCCATCTCATGAAAATATTTGTGAAATCCTGAAGACAATAAAAGGAAAAGGCTTTACTTATTTTGTAATCGACTGTGGCTGGTACAAAAGAGAAGGCGTTCCGTGGGATATCAGCATGGGGGATTATGATCCATCCGTAAGTCTGTTTCCTATGGGACTGGAACAGACAGTACAGGAAATTCGAAATGCCGGTCTGAAGCCAGGAATCTGGTTTGAGATTGAAAATGTGGGACAGGCTTCTGAGGCTTATAACAATACAGAACATCTGCTTCATTTAGATGGAAAACCACTTACTACTACCAGACGCAGATTCTGGGATATGACAGACCCATGGGTAAACCAGTATCTCACAGAACATGTCATTGAGTTCCTGAAGAAATATGGTTTTGAATATATGAAAATGGACTATAATGACACAGTCGGAATGGGCTGTGACGGATATGAGTCCATTGGAGAAGGGCTCAGACAGAATATGGCAGCAGCCAGAGAATTTGTTGAGAAGGTAAAAAAAGAAATACCTGGAATTGTTCTGGAAAACTGTGCATCAGGAGGACACAGACTGGAGCCTGGTTATATGGCTCTTACAAGTATGGCATCTTTTTCTGACGCACATGAATGTGTGGAAATTCCGGTTATTGCGGCAAATCTCCACAGGGTTATCCTGCCGCGTCAGAGTCAGATCTGGGCTGTTATCAGAAAAACAGATTCACTGAAAAGGATTTCATATTCAGTTGCAGCAACTTTCCTTGGAAGAATGTGCATATCAGGAGATGTGTGGCAGTTAAATAAGGAACAGTGGGCAGTCATTGACAATGGAATCGCATTTTATAAAAAGATTGTTTCTGTAATAAAAAGAGGACAGTCTTATCATTTTGGTACGGAAATAAAAAGTATACGTCATCCGGATGGCTGGCAGGCAGTTTTACGTATAGGCGATAATGGAAAAGCATATATAGTACTTCATACCTTTATGAAGGATGTACCGGATAAAATATCATTCTCATTGCCTGAAAATTGTCCGTCAGACATATCTGATCTCTTTAGCTGGGAAGAGAAAAAAGCTGAGATCCGAAACAAAACAATTACTTTTTATGACTTACAGCAGGAAGATACAGTTGCTGTATTTCTGGAATGATTATAACTTAATAAACTGCGAAACAGTTATTCAGTTATGAGTAAGCGGCAGAATGGATTACATATATCTGTTCTGCTGTTTTTTGTTATATTTGGCCGATAGTATTGTATAATTGCAATGTTTCCTTAAGTTTACAGAATTGTAAAATGTTTATGATATAATAATATTGTTTTATTGTTGTTTTACATAAAGAATGGACTATTCACAGAAGGAGAAAGATATGATCGTATATCACTATTGCAGCCTGGATTCATTTAATTCTATTTTGAAACATCGCTCTCTTCGTCTGACAAATATTTTGAAATCCAATGATTCCATGGAGATCAGCTGGATCTGTCGATATTATGAAGCGGAATTTAAAAAAGCATATAAAAATACTTCGGATTTGTTCAAAGCCTGTATTTCACCGGAGAGATTCAGGGGTTATGTGAAGTTGTTTGCAGATGAATTTTTCGATGAAAATTATGCGGATTTCAGATATTATGTAACCTGTTTTTCCTATCAGAATGATCTGCTCAGCCAGTGGCGCGGATACGCAGATGACGGACGGGGAGCTGCCATTGGATTTGATCTGGATGTGCTGAAGGAGATTACCACAGTCTCACCGGAGATTTCGAAGCCATCCATTGTGTCATTACATAAGATCAGTTATTCTGAGGCAGAGCAGCGGGAGGTTGTGCATCAGATCGTGAAGGAACTGATCGCTGAAATTGAGGAAATGCTGCAGAAAGAAAGGGAATATTCGGAAAATGCTAAGAACTCCCAGGACTGTAAAATAGAATTGCTTGATAATGTTATGAGCTGTTTTGAGAGAAAATTTATGGAATTATTTCAGGAATCAGTTTATATGAAGAATCCTTTTTTCAGAGAAGAAAGTGAAATCCGCTTATGTGAGTTTTCTCCTAAGCAATTTCTCATGGGAAGAGAGGTTAAGCTTTCCCAGGGAGCCTGCCTGCACAATTATTCTTATTATGTCAGGGAAAATCAGCTCATATCCTATGTGGATTTTGACTTTTCAGATTGCTTTGAAAAGCTGATCAGAGAGGTTGTTATAGGGCCGAAATGCCTGATGTCACAGAGGGATATGGAGTTTTATCTGGTTACACTGGGCCTTTCGGATTGTCAGGTAAATAAATCACAGGGAACCTATCGTTAAAGTATCATACATCAGGGAAAGGCAGATGACAAATATGAAGGAGAAATTATTTTTCAGGAAGCTGGCAGTATTTCTTATGCTCACATTATTTCTGGCGGCGGGAACTTTTATGAGTACAGCCTCCGTACAGGCAGCAGCCTACGTCAAACAGAATGAAACCTCTGTCAGCATTACATCTAAGAAAACCGGATGGCAGAAAATAGGCGGAGACTACTATTTTTACAATTCTAAAGGCCGTCTCATCTGCGGTTCTTTTAAATACAAGGGATATTATTACTATAGCAATTCTAATGGCAAACGGTTCACCGGATGGATGAAGCGTTCCGGCAACAAATATTATTATAACCGTAAAAACGGAGCTATGTTCCGCAATCGCTGGGCGACGGGTGATAAATATACTTATTATTTCAATAAATCCGGTGTAGCAATCGCCGGCCAGTGGCTTACTCAAAATGGAAAAAAATACTATTTCCTCAGCAATTCCACCATGGCAAAGGGATGGCAGAAGATAGGCAAATATTATTACTATTTCAGCAAGAAAACAGGAGTGATGGCAAAGAATACCTGGGTAGGAAAATATTATGTCAATGCGAAGGGGCAACGTGTAAAATCTTCAGATGCAAAGCCAACAGTCAGTCAGAGTGGAAATACCTATACATATAAAAGCGGCACCCTGAATATTAAGCTGGAGCGTAAATCTGTCCACGGTATTTCTTACTGGGCTGCGCATATAAAAACTGCCAGTCCCAAACAGCTGAGATCTGCACTTTCCAACGGAACCTACGGCGGGGAACGCCAGACTACTTCCTCAGCAGTATCCTCCAATGGTGGAATCATCGGGGTAAACGGCAGTGCTTTTGACTATGGTACAGGAAAACCTTCTCCTCTTGGCATGTGCATCAAAAACGGGATTCTCTACGGTGATTACATGACCAGTTATTCTGTTATGGCAGTTAAAAATAACGGAACGATCTATACCCCTGCCCAGGGCCTTATGGGAAAAGATCTGCTGGCAGCCGGTGTAAAAGATACCTATAACTTCGGTCCGATCCTGATCAAGGATGGTGCAGCACAGCTGCCCTGGGCAGAAACAGAGAAATATTATCCCCGTACAGCAGTAGGGATGGTAAAGCCCAATGACTATGTACTCCTTGTAACAGACACTGGAAATTACTCAGGACTGAATCACTGGGATATGGTCAATATTTTTAAATCCTATGGCTGTACCTATGCTTACAACCTGGATGGCGGCGGTTCTTCAACTCTGTACTTTAATGGAAAAGTAATGAACAGGCTGATCGGAAATACCCAGCGCCCCTGCGCAGATTTTCTTTACTTTACCCGATGATCCGTTCGGAAATCTTAGAAATGCTAATGGTAAACGGAAATTGTTAAAATTCAACCTATATGATATAATAATAAACAAATGATAAAAATACAACATCAGTCAGATGGTATGATAAACAAATTGCATACTGGAGGATGAAAAAGTGGATAAACAGAGTATATTTCGAAGGGAAAGCCTTGATCGTGTTGAATCTCCGGAACAATTAGATGCATATATTAAGGTGTCTCATCCGAAGGTTTGGTTAATTATGGCGGCACTTCTGGTAGCGGTAATATCTGTGATTGTATGGAGCGTTGTAGGAAGTCTTCCGCAGACGATGACAGTGAAAGGAGTTACTGTTGGAGGTAATGTGATTAACTGCTATGAATGTGTAGAAAATGCCAATACAAACCTGATAGGATGTAAGGCAAATATTACACTGCCTGATGGAAGAAGTATCAGTGGCAAAGTGGAAGCTGTGAGTCAGAATCCTTATTCACAGGAAGAAATTCGCGCTGAAATATCAGAAGACTGGCTTGCGGATAATGTGCTTGATGGAAACTATTCTTATGAAGTTCGGGTTATAGCGGAAGAAGACATTCCCTCAAATATGCTGGCAACAGTTATTATTACAACAGCCGAAATGAAACCAATTCAATTTATTTTGAATTAGGAGAGTGCTATGAAAAAGAGAAAAAAAAGAATCACAGTTCCGGTTATTATGCAGATGGAAGCCCTGGAATGTGGTGCAGCAAGCCTTGCTATGATTCTTGCGTATTATGGCAAGTGGTTACCGCTTGAACAAGTTCGTAGTGATTGTGGAGTATCAAGAGATGGAACCAAAGCTTCCAGTATTGCAAAAGCCGGAAGAAGTTATGGGCTGGAGGTAAAAGCGCATCGATATGGAGTAGACGAAGTAAAAGAGAATGTTACTTATCCTGCAATTATCCATTGGAATTTTAATCATTTTGTTGTGTTATGCGGTTTTACCAAAAATGTAGCTGTAATTAATGATCCTGCACGTGGAACGGTCAAGGTAACAATGGAAGAATTTGATCATTCTTTTACAGGAGTATGTATTGAGTTCACACCAGGAGAAAACTTTGAGAAGGGCGGAAAGCCGGAAAGTGTATTTAAGTTTTTGAAGGATAGACTGGCCAATACAACGGATTCTGTGGTTTTTGTAATGATTACGGCAGCCCTTGTTGCTTTTGTAGGCTTGGTTACTCCTGTGTTTGCCAGAATATTTACGGATCAGATTTTGCCCGGACATAATATGCATTGGCTTGTAATGCTTTTGGTGGCAATGCTTTTCACTGCTATATTCCGAATGATTGTTGGTTTTCTTAATGAGATATATCTTTACAGGATTAAAGGAAAGCTTGCTATTGTATCAAATGCCTCATTTATGTGGCATATGCTTCATCTGCCTATGGATTTTTATGCACAACGAATGGTGGGAGACCTTGCAGGCAGACAAAAACTGAATGATCAGATTGCAGAGACTTTGATCGCAAAAATAGCTCCGGTGTTTATCCAGATTGTGCTGTTGTTTTTTTATTTTATAATCATGATACGTTACAGTGTGGTTTTGACTTTTGTAGGTTGTATTGCGATTGCGTTAAATCTGCTTGCGTCTCAGATCGCATCACATATGCGGGTGGAAACTACCAGAGTTCGTATGAGGGATGAAAGTAAAGTGGATTCTGCAACTATGTCAGGAATTGATATGATAGAGAGTATTAAAAGCTCAGGTGCAGAAAATGGTTTTTTTGAAAGATGGGCTGGATTTCAGGCTGCAGCAAATATCCAGACAGTAAAGCAGTTAAGAAATGACAGCTTCTTTCTGAGTATTCCGGTTTTGCTTCAGGAACTGTCGAATGCGGCAATTCTTACCATTGGTGTGTGGCTGATCATGAAAGGAAAATTCAGTGTTGGTATGCTTGTGGCATTTCAGAGTTTGCTTCAGCAATTCATGATGCCTGTGGAAAGCCTGCTTGATATTGGACAAAGTATTCAGGAAACACGTACTTCTATGGAACGTGTACAGGATGTTATGAAATATGCTTCTGACAACAGTTATGTAAAGACGTTTTCAGAGGATGATATTACTGAGTTTGAGAAGCTTAAAGGAACAATAGAACTTCGGCATGTGACTTTTGGATATTCGAAATTGGAGGAGCCACTTCTGAAAGATTTTAATCTGATCATTCATCCCGGAGATAAAGTTGCTTTTGTAGGACCATCCGGCTGCGGAAAATCTACGATTGCAAAGCTGATTTCGGGACTCTATGAACCGTGGGAGGGAGAAATCCTTTACGATGGGAAAAAGATAACTGAGATACCAAGAGAGTCGTTTTCAGGTTCGCTGTCTGTTGTTGATCAGGAGATCACATTATTTGAGGATAGTATTTCGGAAAATATCAAAATGTGGGATAAGAGCATTACGGATTATGAAGTGATCCTTGCGTCTCGGGATGCCCAGATTTATCAGGATATTATGGCGCGTCCGGGAGGGTATGAACACAAGATTGATGCAGGAGGCCGTAATTTTAGTGGTGGTCAGCGCCAGCGTTTTGAAATTGCAAGAGTTTTGGCAGGAGACCCTACGATCGTGATTTTGGATGAGGCAACGTCAGCCCTGGATGCTAAAACAGAATATGAAGTCACCAAGGCGATCAAAAACCGTGGAATTACTACGATAGTAGTTGCTCATCGTCTTTCTACGATCAGGGACTGTAATGAAATTATTGTGTTAGAGCATGGCCAGATAAAAGAGAGAGGCACTCACGAGGAATTATATAAGCTGGGTGGAATGTATTCCCAATTGGTTACAATAGAATAAGAGGTTTAATATGGGGTGGTTTGACAGTCAAATTAGAGAAAGAATTTCAAATAATAAACAACAGCTTCAAAAGGCATACTGGAATCTGGCATCAGTTGTTATGAAGAAGACCAATGAGACCTTTGCAGACACCCAGAGCACTGGAAATCAGAATGCATTGACGCAGATTTGTCGTTATTTCCATCTTGAAGTTAATACTGTGCCGGACAATATTGTGGATTTGGAAGAACAGATGGAATACCTGTTCCGTCCAAGCGGGATCATGAGAAGACGTATTAAATTGGCTGGCGAATGGTGGAAAGATTGTTATGGGCCAATCCTGGCAGAAAGAAAAGATGGACAGATGATAGCCCTTTTTCAGGGAAAAGGGGATCATTATTATTATCAGGACATAAAAGGAAAATCAAAGAATCGTGTTGATTCGCAGATAGCAAAAGAGCTCTGCGAAGAAGCAGTTTGTTTTTACCGTCCGCTTCCGCAAAGGGAATTGACGCAAAAAGACTTGTTTAAATTTATACTGAAATCGTTCACAAGTCAGGATAAAGTTTATATGATAGTTGCGGGATTAGCGATTATGCTGTTAGGTCTGATCGTTCCAATGGCTACTACTTTTCTGCTGGAGAATATACTGCCATCAGGTCAGGCGATTATGGTTGGCTCTATTGCCGTCCTTTTAGCGGGAACTGCTGTTTCAAAATTTCTTTTTTCTGTTGTAAAAGAGATGATGAGGGGACGTGTAGAGCAGAAAATGAAAGTTGAGCTCCAAAGTGCTGTGTTTGCAAGGATTCTGAATTTGCCGGTTCAGTTTTTTAAAGAGTATTCAGCAGGTGAATTGTCTGAGAGGGTGATGGCTCTCACAGAATTGTGTACCATTTTTTGCGAAATATTATTGGGATTTGGTATGACGTCATTGTTTTCCTTAGTATATCTTATACAGATTTTAAGTATTGCTCCGGTTATGTTTTTGCCGGCTTTGGCAGTTCTTTTCGTTCAGCTTCTTATTGCGGGAGTCAGTGTTTATGGGCGCTTGACTGTAATGACAATGGAACTTGAAGCATCCACAAAAGTACAGGGTATTGTATATGAGATCTTTTCAGGAATTCAGAAAATCAAACTTGTAGGATGTGAGGAGCGTGCATTTGCAAAATGGGCAGAAAAATATCAGATGGAGGCTAAGGCCAAGTATGATCCGCCGTTTGCATTCAAAGTTCAAAATGCATTGTCACCGGTTGTCACGATATTAGGAAGCATGTTGTTATTCGCTGTTGCGGCAAACAAATCATTAAGTGTTCCTCAGTACGTGGCATTTAATACATCTTTTGGAATGGTGAGTGGAGCAATTTTGGAATTGACTTCAGTAGCAGCTATGATATCAGCTCTTCGTCCCATCATGGACCTTGCAGAACCGATACTGAAGGCAAAGCCAGAAGTATGTGAAGAGCGTCAAATTGTAAAAAAGATTAAAGGAAGCATTGAGTTAAGTAATATATCTTTCCGCTATACTGATGATGGACCGTGGATCATTGATCATTTGAATCTTAAAATTCCCAGAGGTCAGTATCTTGCGATAGTCGGAACAACCGGATGTGGAAAAACAACGTTGATGCGGTTAATGATGGGATTTGAAACACCGAAATCCGGGGCTGTATATTATGATGGGAAGGATATTCAGAAGCTAGATCAAAAATCTTTGCGTCAGCAGATCGGTGTTGTGATGCAAAACGGAAAACTCTTTAGTGGTGATATTTTTTCTAATATTACGATCTCAGCACCGCAGCTTGGATTAAAGGAGGCCTGGGAGGCTGCAGAGATGGCTGGTGTAGCAGATGATATACGCAATATGCCGATGGGTATGCATACGATATTAAGTGAAGGCTCCGGTGGGATATCGGGAGGACAGAAACAACGTTTGATGATTGCGCGTGCAATTGTTACAAAACCGAAAGTGCTTTTGTTTGATGAGGCAACCTCTGCACTTGATAACATTACACAGAAACATGTTTCTGATTCTTTGAAAAACTTAAAAAGTACAAGAATTGTGATTGCACATCGATTGTCCACAATCAAAGAATGTGATCGGATTATCGTTTTGGATAAAGGGCGCATTATTGAAGATGGTACCTACCAGTCTTTGAGTAAAGCAGGAGGTTTCTTTTCTGAATTGGTTGAAAGGCAAAAAATCTAAGGTTTTTATACCTGTACAATCGTGCAGAAAAAACAGTATTGTAAGGAGATATCCTTTCAAATAAATAAGAAAATGGAGGAAAAAACATGAATGAAAACTTAAAACAGGCTATTTTAAAGGTGAAGGAAATGGCGGAAGTTCAGGAAAAGCTTACAAAGGCAGAGACATTGGAAGGGGCATATGAGATTATGCAGTCTGTTGGGTCAGGCTTCACACTGGATGAATTCAAAGCAGCAATGGAAGAAATGAATAAAGCGGGTTCAGGAGAACTCACAGATGAGCAGCTTGATGCAGTTGCAGGTGGTGCTTTTTCTTTAGTAGAATATCTGAAAATATCTGCATTAGCATCGAAAGGGGCAATTGAAGCGTTGAAAAATGAGTAAAAAACAAGGGTCAGTCGGGGGCCTTTTTGGCGGACGGTTATTTCACAGTGAGCTTTATGGAATCGATGATGCAGTAAAGGATGCATGGAAGCTTTAAAACAATTCATGAAAACACTTGACAACCTTAACTTTACCATACTAAAATGTAAAAGATTTAAAATGAAGGAATAAGTACAGATCACATCCCTCACGGATTGCACATGAGGACGTCAAGGAGGATATTATGAAGAAATACAGCGACATGACCAAAGAAGAACTTCTCACTCTGAAAGCTCAGTTGGAAAAAGAATTCGCAGACATCAAAGCACAGGGGCTGACCCTGGATATGTCCCGTGGAAAACCATCTGCAGCGCAGCTGGATCTTTCCATGGAAATGATGAACGTATTAAACAGCGATTCAAATCTGAAATGTGAAACAGGTGTAGACTGTCGTAACTATGGTGTTATCGATGGAATCCCGGAAGCAAAGCGCCTCCTTGGAGAAATGTCTGAGGTAGACCCGGAGCATATTATTATTTACGGAAACTCCAGCTTAAACGTAATGTTTGACAGTATTGCCCGTTCTATGACACAGGGAGTAATGGGAAATACTCCATGGTGCAAACTGGACAAGGTAAAATTCCTCTGTCCTGTGCCAGGTTATGACCGTCATTTCAAAATCACAGAATTCTTCGGAATTGAGATGATCAATGTACCAATGACTCCACAGGGACCTGATATGGATATGGTAGAAAAGCTTGTCAGCGAAGATTCTGCTATCAAGGGAATCTGGTGCGTGCCGAAATATTCCAACCCACAGGGCTACACCTACTCTGCAGAGACAGTAGACCGTTTCGCTCATCTGAAACCTGCAGCTCCGGACTTCCGTATTTACTGGGATAACGCGTACAGCATCCATCATCTCTATGATGACAAACAGGATTTCCTGGTAGAAATCCTGGAAGCATGTGCAAAAGCTGGAAACCCTGATCTGGTATATAAATTTACTTCAACATCCAAGGTAAGCTTCCCGGGCTCCGGAATTGCAGCTGTAGCAGCATCTAAGGCAAACCTGGAGGATTTCCGCAAGTATATGCAGATTCAGACCATTGGACATGACAAATTAAACCAGCTCCGTCACGTAAGATTCTTCAAGGATCTGGAGGGACTTCATGCGCACATGAGAAAACATGCAGATATTCTCCGTCCGAAATTTGAAATGGTTCTGGATACTCTGGACAGAGAACTTGGAGGACTGGGAATCGGTGAGTGGACAAAGCCTCACGGTGGATATTTCATCTCCTTTGACTCCATGGAGGGATGTGCAAAGGCTATTGTTGCCAAAGCAAAGGAAGCAGGAGTTGTCCTTACAGGAGCAGGTGCAACTTATCCATATGGCAAGGATCCAAAAGATTCCAATATTCGTATTGCACCAAGCTTCCCGACTCCGGAAGAGCTTGGAAAAGCAGCAGAAGTATTTGTACTCTGTGTAAAACTTACAAGTGTGGAAAAGCTTCTGGAGAATGCCTGAACTGAATAAAAAACTACGATAACGATAAACTGCCCGGCATATTTTTGTGTGCCGGGCGGTTGTGGTTGGAAAGGGGAGAAAAATGAGTACCCGGAAAAAAATTCTGATCAGCCTGATCATACTCCTGTTTTTGCTCACAGCAGGCGCTTATGGATATGGGGTTTATTATTTTACCAGTCATTTCCTGCCTGGGTCTATGGTAAATGGATTTAACTGTTCCTATATGACGGTAGAGGAATCAGAGAAGCTTCTGGATGAACGGATCGGCGCTTATGTGCTGGCTGTGGAAACCAGAAATAACGGGCAGGAGAGTATCAGTGCCCAGGATGCAGGGCTTTCCTACAAGTCTGACGGCAGTGTAAACCAGCTGGTAAAGGAACAGCAGCGTTTCCGCTGGTTCCTGGCTTTTAATCAGCATCAGGACTATGAGATCCCATCTTCAATCCAGTATGATGAACAAAAGGAAGAAACGGCAGTTGCCGCTCTGAAATGTATGCAGCCTGAGAACAGTACGGAGCCTTCGGATGCATATATTGCAGAGAAAGATGATAAATTTGTAATTATTCCAGAGGTAGAGGGAGCAGCCCTGGATCCGGAAAAGACCTGCCAGGTAATCCTGGATGCTATGCTTACCGGAAAAGTGGCTGTAAATCTGGAAGAAGGCGGCTGCTATAAGAAACCGTCTGTTTATCAGAATGATGAAATGCTGATGAAAAACTGTGAGCAGATCAATAAGTTGACAGATGTGGTGATCACCTATGATTTTGACGACCGCACAGAGACTGTAGACAGAGAGACGATTAAAAACTGGCTGAAGAAAGACAAAAAAGGTAATTATACTCTGGACAAAAAACAGGTGACTGCTTATGTGAAGGGTCTGAGCGAAAAGTACGATACTGTTGGAAATAGCAGAATTTTTCATACCTATGACGGACAGGAAATCACAGTAGAGGGCGGTAATTATGGATGGCAGATCGATCAGGAAGCAGAGGTAAAGGCATTGACAGGGCTGATCCAAGAAGGCAAAACCCAGGTAAGAGAGCCGGAGTACGCCCATGAGGGATTAAGCCGTAAAACCAATGATATCGGATATACCTATATAGAAATCAGTCTTACTGCCCAGAGGATGGTATATTACAAAGACGGAGTTCCTACAGCAGATGCGCAGATTCTTACCGGAAATCCCAATGTTCCCAACTGTTCTACCCCTGTGGGCTGCTATTCCACAGGAGAGAAAATATCCGGATATACAGTACCGGGAGAGGATTATCCTGGATCTGTAAATTACTGGATTCCTTTTGGTGGAGGCCTGGGAATCAATGATGCCCCCTGGAGAACAGAATTCGGTGGACAGATTTATGATTTTGAGGGAACTCATGGCTGTATCTGCGCACCGGCCGATCAGGTTCAGGTCATTTACAGTGCAGTGGAGAAAAATACTCCGGTTATCATTTATGGATAGTTGTTATTTTGGAGCAATCGTATTATAATAACGGCATGTGTTATAAGGAGGAATAAAATGAAGATTGTTGTATTGGCTGGAGGAACAAGTACAGAACGTGCCATTTCCATTATATCCGGAACTGGTATTTGTAAGGCTTTGCGCCAGAAAGGACATCAGGCAATTCTTGCAGATGTTTTTTGCGGAGTGGAGAATGTAGACTGGGAGAATCCTTTCCCTGAGGAATATGATGTGGACGCTGCCTCTGCATATATGTCCGGGTTTGATGATAAAATAGAAACTATGAAAAAAGAACGCAGAAGCTTTTTCGGGGAAAATATCCTGAAGCTCTGTGAAATGGCAGACATTGTTTTTCTGGGACTGCATGGCTCCAATGGAGAAGATGGCAGACTTCAGGCCACTTTTGACCTGATGGGAATCCGGTATACAGGAACAGGATATCTTAGCAGTGCAATGGCTATGGACAAGGGAATCACCAAGCAGATGTTTATGATGAACCATGTACCTACACCAAGGGGAGTTTCTATGGTAAAGTCTCAGATGACTACAGATCTGAAGGCACTGGGAATGGAATTCCCTGTAGTGGTCAAGACCTGCTGCGGCGGTTCCAGTGTGGGAGTTTATATTGTAAATGACCAGAAGGAATATGAGCAGGCGTTGAAGGATGCCTATTCCTATGAGGACGAGGTAGTTATTGAGGAATATATTAAGGGACGTGAATTCTCAGTGGCTGTAGTAGACGGGAAAGCATATCCTGTCATAGAAATTGCCCCCATACAGGGATTCTATGATTATAAAAATAAATATCAGGCCGGATCTACCATTGAGACCTGTCCTGCAGAGCTTTCACCGGAGCTTACTGAAAAAATGCAGCATTATGCAGAGGCAGGAGCGAAGGCTCTGTTTATGGAGGGATACTGCCGTCTGGATTTCATGATGAAGGAAAACGGGGATATGTACTGTCTGGAGGCCAATACCCTGCCGGGAATGACACCTACCAGTCTGATCCCTCAGGAAGCCAGAGTACTTGGAATTGATTACCCTACCCTCTGTGAGAAACTGATCGAAGTGTCTTTGAGAAAGTATCAGTAGTCTGGAGCCGGAGCTGTCAGGACAGAAGCCAACAGAATCCAAAAGAAGAGAAAACAGAAAGAAGATATTATGAAGAATTTAACTCTGGAACATATTACACAGGTCTGCGGAGGTACTTATTATGGACCGGCAGACAAAATGCAGGAAGAGGTGCAGTCTGTTGTTACTGACAGCAGAAAGGCAGATAAGGGTTGTTTGTTTGTGCCTATTGTAGGAGAGAGAGTAGATGCCCACAGATTTATCCCTCAGGTGATGGAAGCAGGAGCATTGGCAACATTGTCTGAGCATGTGCTGGAAAGTGCAGATTTTCCATACATTGTGGTGGAATCCTCCCTTCAGGCAGTAAAGGACATTGCGGAATTCTATCTGAAGCAGCTTCAGATCCCGGTAGTTGGGATTACCGGAAGTGTAGGTAAGACCAGCACCAAGGAAGTGATCGCTTCTGTACTCAGCCAGAAATACCGCACTTTGAAAACACAGGGAAACTTTAACAATGAACTGGGATTGCCCCTGACTGTGTTTCGCCTGCGGGAAGAGGATGAACTGGCAGTGCTGGAAATGGGAATCAGTGATTTTGGAGAGATGACCAGGCTGGCAAGGATTGCCAGACCGGATACCTGTGTGATCACCAATATCGGTACCTGCCATCTGGAGAATCTGGGAGACAGAGATGGTGTACTGCGTGCTAAGACAGAAATATTCAAGTTCCTGAAGAAAGACGGCCATATTGTATTAAACGGAGACGATGATAAGCTATCTACTGTAAAAGACTATGAGGGAATTTCACCGGTATTTTTTGGGATGAATGGAGAATGCCAGGTATATGGAGACCAGATTATCAGCCGTGGACTAAAGGGAATGACCTGTACTATACATATGGGAGATGTTGTTTTTACAGTGGATATTCCTATGCCGGGACGTCATATGGTATATAATGCTCTGGCAGCGGCAACTGTGGGCAGGATTTATGGACTGACACCGGAGCAGATCAAGGCCGGAATTGAGAGCCTGGAGCCGGTAAGCGGACGTTTTAAAATGATTGAGACAGAGAAATTTCTGATCGTGGATGACTGCTATAATGCCAACCCAATGTCCATGAAGGCTTCCCTAGATGTGCTTCAGGACGGAGCCGGACGTAGAGTAGCTATTCTTGGTGACATGGGAGAGCTGGGAACCAATGAGGCGGAGCTTCACAGGGAAGTGGGAGAGCATGCCGGTAAATGCAGAATAGATGTACTGATCTGTACAGGTGCACTCTGCAAGAATATGGCAAAAGCAGCAGCTGAGGCGAATCCCTCCCTGGAGGTGATTTATGAGCCGGACAGAGAAAGCCTTCTGGCTCATCTGAAAAAATATGTACAGAAAGAGGATACGATTCTGGTAAAAGCATCTCATTTTATGAAGTTTGAGGAAGTTGTTGAAGCATTACAGAAAATGTAAAAGAGGAAAAGCAAATACCGGTTGGTGTGTGCTGAAGAAAATGAAATAGACAGGAATAGATGCAGAATCTGCTTTATGTGCAGGTTCTGTATTTTTGTAGCTGAATTTGACGAACGAATTTAGTTTCCCGGGGGCATTGACAGAGGTATAATACATTTATGGAGATTTCGAAAAATACCTTGAGACTGTGAAACAGGAAGAGGAATTTTGCGGAATGACTGCAGTTCAGAATCAGAAGGAGGATGTTATGGCGGAGAAGGTCATGAATCTGCATCTTCTGCTCTATGCAATGGCTGCCCTGGGTGGCCTGGGAGCGGCAGGGATGCTAACAACACATCTTACTTATCGAAGACTGATCAGAAAAAACACAGGGATAAAATCAAATCTCAAAGAGAAATGGATGAATTTATGGAGAACCAGGGACAGGCTTCTGAACAGGATGAATCGTATGGTATGGTACCCTTCCCTTTTCTGTACGGCTCTCCTGGTGACTGCGATTTCCCTTACTGCAACCGGTGCCGGACAGAAGGGGGTGCCTCTTGCCTATCTTTATGTAGGGGCAATTGTACCGGCAGCTCTTTTGCTGCTTCGCCAGGCTTTGGATTTTACCTATAAGGAGGAGCTTATTATGAATACACTTTCTGATTATGTGGAGCAGGTCAGGATCTGGACAGAGGAAACTCCGGCAGCAGGAAAGCCGGATGAGGCTTCCAGAGAAGAAATTGTAGAACATATTGCAGAGAGTATCCGGCAGACTGCGGCTGCAGGAAGCCATTTCAGCAGAATGCTTACTCCTGAGGAAGAGGAGATCATGAGAGAAATCATCCGGGAGTTTATGGATTGACAAAGAGGACGGCCTATTGACCGTCCTCTTCTATAACCTGGATTTCCAGATAATCAAAATCAATCTGTTCAATGAAGTTATCCTGATAAAATCTGGCTTTGTCATGTTTTTGGAAATCCTTGACAGTGGAATCCAGCCAGATAGGATTTCCCAGATCCATTTCATAACAGACGGATTCCAGCCCCCGGAATATTTTGTGGGTTCTGGTATCTTGGGAATCGTCACATATTACAATATCTCTTAATAAACGGTTATCTTTCCACATTTTGCCCCATAAACGAAACATAATTTGCCTCCCTGATTCTGTTGTCTGCAGATAGTGATGAAAACAGTATAGAGGATTACAGGCAAAATGTAAAGAAACAGGAGACAGTAAAGGGAAGAAAAGCTATGGGAAACAGTATCGAAAACGATTAAGTTAAAGTTCGGATAAATAGTCGGAAAAGCGAAAATAGTCAAAAAATATAAATGGACAAGTTTCTTGCGAAAACAGAGAAAAGTAAAAATACACAATAAAACAGGTTAAAAATATAGCGAATTATACGAAACGCATAATTTAAGCAAAATAATCATTGACAAATTAGTAAAAGTGAGGTTTAATAAAGGAAAGAAAACGATTAAGTAAAACAAATTAAGGAAAACTTAATCAAAAGGTGTTTCGAAAATAGAATTTGAGAAGCATACACACCAAAAGGAACGAAATTATTTTAATTTTAAAAGGAGGACACACAATGAAGAAAAAAGTCATGGCAATTGCACTTGCAGCAGCAACAGTTGTATCAATGGTAGGCGCTACAGGCGTAAGCGCAGCTACAGAGGTTGCAAAGAATGATCTGGCTTACAAGGGTGAACTTGAGATCATGCATTACTCCACATCAGAGGAGTCTGAAGGAAACGGTGGATCTGATGGATTCCGTACAACTCTTGCAGCATGGCAGGAAGCTCATCCGGACATTACATTGAACGAAAATGTTCTTGCAAATGCAGAATACAAAACACAGATCGCTACATTGGCAGCAGCAGATAACCTTCCGGATGTATTCTTACTTCAGGGTATGAATACCAAGGCATGGGCTGAGCAGGGACTGGTTATGGATCTGACAGACACAATTAAAGCTTCTCCGTATTATGATAAATATGATCAGGATTACTTTACACCATTTAAGGTTGGCGATAAGCTTTATGGATATCCGGTACTGACAGGTGGTACTTGTACAGTAGTTATCTATGACAAGGCTATGTGGAAAGAAGCAGGATACGATACATTCCCATCTACATGGGAAGATGTTGAGAAAGCTTCCGAATATTTCCAGAAGCAGGGTATTGATACTGTTGCATTTGGTAATGGCGGAAAATGGCAGGCAAACAGCGACTTCCTTTCTACTTTAGGTGACAGATATACAGGTAAAGATTGGTTCCAGGGTCTGATTGACAACAGCGGTTCCAAATTTACTGACGAAGCATTTGTAAAAGCTCTGACAGAAACACAGCATCTGTTCACAGAAACCAAGATCTTCAACGAAGACTTCAACTCTGTAACAAACGAAGATGCACGTGAGTACTATATCTCCGGTGATGCAGCAGCGTTTATCGGTGGTAACTGGGATGAATCCTATATCGCAGCAACTCTGAAGGAAAGCGATGAAGAGAAATACAACAACATCGGCTTTGCAGTTCTTCCACAGCCTGCAGATGCAACAGAGGATCCTGATTCTCAGAACATCGGTCTTGGATATGCAGTAGCAATCAATCCTAAGGTTGCTGACGATGCTGACAAATTAGCAGCAGCTATCGACCTTGCACAGGAACTTACAGGACCTGCATTCTCCTCTTATGTAGCAGAGAACTATGCACTTAGCGGATTAACAAAGACAGACGATGTTGACCTGAGCAAATTTGACCAGGTTACACAGGACTTCTACAACTACTCTTATGTTGATACAACAAAATGCGAGATTTATGACTCCTACATCAACAGCGCTGTATGGGATGTTCTTAACACAGATCTTCAGACTATGATGAATGGTGATATGACTCCGGAAGATGTAGCAGCAAATGCTCAGAAAGCATACGAAGAGAACTATAAATAGATTATATAAATAAGAATATAAATCTATAAGCAATGACCGTTCTGCCCACTGCGGTGGGCGGAGCGGTTTTTGAGTGTAGAAAGGAGAGATGCAGCATATGTTGACGACAATTAAACCTAAAACCAAAACTCTTATTTTATATCTGTGCCTGCCAGTTGCAATGTTTATTTTTACGGTATTTGTTCCGCTGGTAACAGCTCTTGTATACAGCTTCTTTGAGTGGAAGGGAGGCCCTGTAAAAACCTTTAACGGACTTGCAAACTATGTTCAGCTGATCCATGATTCTACTTTCTGGCAGTCCTTTGGACATAATATTTATCTGGTAATCGCATGTATCATCGGACAGGTTGGCATTGCTTTCCTTCTGGTCCTGCTGGTTAATGCAAAAGCAACAAAATTAAAAGGTATGCACCGTACTTTCGGATTTTTCCCAAGTACGATCGCAGCTGTATGCATTGGTTTGATCTGGAACATGATCTATCATAACAAATATGGTTTGATCAACTGGTTCCTGAAAGCGATCGGACGTGCAGATTTGTGTCAGGTATGGCTGAATAATCCGAAAATCGTTATGCTTTGTGTAACAATTCCGCTGATCTGGCAGTACATAGGTTATTATATGGTAATTATTCTTTCCGCCATTGCTTCTATTGATACGGAAATTTTTGAAAGTGCTCAGATTGACGGAGCCAACGGACTTCAGACAGCATGGTATATTACCCTGCCATTGATCAAGAACACAATGCTTGTATGTATTACCCTTTGCGTAGCTGGTAATATGAAAGCTTTCGATAATATTTATGTTATGACAAAGGGCGGTCCGGGTACGGCATCCATGGTTATGGCAATGTACGGATACCAGGTTTCCTTTAGCCAGAGCAACATGGGCTATGGTAGCTGTATTTCAGTAGCAATCTTTGTACTGTCGTTGTTGGTAATCGGCGGTTCTCAGGCGTTGATCAAATATCTTACCAGGGAAAAGGAGGCGTAGGTTTATGAATTCAAGTGCAAATGTACCGGCAACTCACAAAGTGAGAAAAGGAATTGCAGCTGTGATCATAAATGCGGTCCTGCTTATTTTCTCCCTTTCCTGTATTTTCCCTATCGTGTGGATGATGTATTCCTCACTGAAGGAAAAACGAGTATTTAATGCGGATATTATGGGGCTTCCAAAGGACCCTACTTTGATTAATTATATTAAAATCCTTTCTAATAAGGATTATCATCTGGGACAGTCTATGTTAAACAGTGTAAGAACTACAGGTGTATCTATTGTTCTTATTATTATCTTCAGCTTTATTGTAGGCTATATTCTGGCGCGTGTTCATTTTAAACTGAACCGTGTACTGTATATCATGTTCCTGATGGGTATGCTGATCCCTATCCATTCTCTGCTGGTTCCTATCTATGTAGTATTCCAGAAATGCGGAATCAACAACAGATGGTTCACTTTGCTTCTTCCATATGTATCCTTTGGTCTCCCTATCGGTATTTTCCTGGTAGAGGGCTATGTGAAATCCATTCCGGTATCGCTGGAAGAGGCTGCGGCAATTGACGGAAGTAATTTTACCCATACTTTATGGACAATTATTCTTCCAATCTGCCGTCCGATCCTTACAACGATTGCAATCATTCAGGTATTCAGCTGCTGGAACGAGTTCTCTTTCGCACTGGTTCTGATCAAGGATGTAGGTCTTCAGACTGTACCGCTTGCATTGACACAGTTCAAGGGACAGTTTGCATCGGATTATCCGAAGCAGATGGCTGCCATGTTGATTACTATGGCGCCGGTAGTAATCCTGTATTTTGCATTTAGCAAGGAGATTATCAAAGGTATGGTATCAGGAGCTGTCAAAGGCTGATTTGTCACAGATCCTGCTGTTTATAAACTAATGCCAAGAGTCCCCTGGAAGGTGTGTGTAACTCCTTTCCGGGGGATTTCTTTTGTTTTGGATTGGTACTTGATTATTTGCTTCAGATAATCTATAATTAAGTTTAAATTTCCGCGAATTAGCGTATAAAAGTGTACTTTCGGAGAAAGTCAGGAAAAGGAGGATATATTATGAAATTATATGATACCGGTGTTTACTTGCTGAATGGTAAGGAGATCGTACCGGAGGCTGAGGCAAAGCTACCTGTTTCCAGAGAAAAGGCAGCAGAGAATACGATTGCTTATTCGATCCTGAAATCCCACAATATTTCCGGAAATATGGAGAAGCTTCAGATTAAATTTGATAAACTGACATCCCATGATATTACCTTTGTGGGAATTATTCAGACAGCCAGAGCATCAGGGCTGGAGAAATTTCCTGTACCCTATGTGCTGACTAACTGTCATAATTCTCTTTGCGCAGTAGGCGGAACTATCAATGAGGATGACCATATGTTTGGACTTACCTGTGCCAAGAAATATGGCGGCGTATATGTACCGCCTCATCAGGCAGTTATTCACCAGTTTGCAAGAGAGATGCTTGCAGCAGGGGGTAAAATGATCCTCGGTTCAGACAGCCATACACGCTATGGTGCTCTTGGAACCATGGCAATGGGAGAAGGCGGACCGGAGCTTGTGAAGCAGCTTCTTTCCCAGACCTATGATATTAATATGCCGGGTGTAGTTGCTATTTATCTGAAGGGAGCACCCAGACCTGGTGTGGGACCTCAGGACGTTGCTCTGGCTATTATCGGTAAGGTTTTTGCCAATGGTTATGTAAAGAATAAGGTTATGGAGTTTGTAGGACCTGGTGTGGCAAATTTAAGTGCTGATTTCCGTATTGGCGTGGATGTTATGACTACAGAGACAACCTGCCTTTCTTCTATCTGGCAGACAGATGAGAAAATTCAGGAATTCTATGAGATTCATGGCAGAAGTGAGGATTATAAAGAACTGAAACCAGGCGAAACTGCATATTATGATGGATGTGTGGAGATTGATCTGGGAGAAATCAAACCTATGATCGCAATGCCTTTCCATCCAAGTAATACCTATACCATTGACGAGTTAAAAGCTAATCTGGATGATATTCTTGCAGATGTGGAGAAAAAAGCTCAGATAAGTCTGGATGGTAAGGTACCATATACACTCAGAGACAAAGTGGTTGATGGAAAACTGTATGTAGATCAGGGAATTATTGCCGGCTGTGCAGGCGGCGGATTTGAAAATATCTGTGCTGCAGCAGATATTCTGAAGGGTAAGAGCATTGGTGCGGATGCTTTTACATTAAGTGTTTATCCGGCAAGTACTCCAATTTATATGGAACTGGCAAAAAATGGTGTTCTGGCTAATCTGTTGGAAACAGGTGCTGTAGTTAAGACTGCTTTCTGCGGACCGTGCTTTGGGGCTGGTGACACACCTGCAAACAATGCGTTCAGCATTCGTCATACCACCAGAAATTTCCCGAACCGTGAAGGTTCTAAGATCCAGAATGGCCAGATTTCTTCTGTGGCACTTATGGATGCCCGCTCTATAGCTGCTACAGCTGCTAATAAGGGATTCCTTACTTCTGCTGAGGAATATGCCGGAGGATATACAGGTCAGAAATATTTCTTTGATAAGACTATTTATGAAAATCGTGTTTTTGACAGCAAGGGTGTAGCTGATCCGTCTGTAGAGATTCAGTTTGGCCCAAATATTAAGGACTGGCCAAAGATGTCTGCACTTCCGGAGAATCTTATTGTGAAGGTTGTTTCTGAGATTCATGATCCGGTTACTACCACAGATGAACTGATTCCTTCCGGTGAGACTTCTTCCTACCGTTCCAATCCTCTGGGACTGGCAGAATTTACCCTTTCCAGAAAGGATCCGGCTTATGTAGGCCGCGCCAAGGAAGTCCAGATTGCTCAGAAAGCAATTGAAGAGGGTAAATGTCCGGCTGAAGCACTTCCGGAGCTGAAACCGGTGATGGAAGTGATCAAGAAATCCTATCCGCAGGTCAGCAAAGAAAATCTGGGAGTTGGAAGTACCATTTTTGCTGTGAAACCTGGTGACGGCTCAGCCCGTGAACAGGCTGCCTCCTGCCAGAAAGTACTTGGAGGATGGGCAAATGTGGCAAATGAATATGCAACAAAGAGATATCGTTCGAATCTGATCAACTGGGGCATGCTTCCGTTTTTGATTCAGGAAGGAAAGCTTCCCTTTGTGAACGGGGATTACCTGTTTTTCCCGGAAATCCGTCAGGCTGTGGAGAATAAGGCTGATGTGATCAAAGGATATGTAGTCGGACAGGAAGGTCTGAAAGAATTTGAGGTGACTCTGGGCGAGCTTACAGATGATGAAAGAGAGATTATCCTTAAGGGATGTCTGATCAATTATAATCGTAAATAAATAATAAAGAAATGCAGTCGTTTGGGAAGCGGCTGCATTTCTGATTTTGCTGTTATTGTTCATAGGCAATATCCAGCAAAGCGTGTTGCTGAGAACGAAATGAACGGTAATATTTTGACAGAATCAAATCTTGGAAACTTAAAAAGTCAGAAAATTACGAGATAAATAGAAAAATTATAAAATTAATGAAAATAAAACAATAATAAGATAAAAAATATGAAAATAAATAGAAAAATGTATTGACAAATACGAGGTATGATGGTATTATAAGTTCATCAAAAAGAAACAGGAAATAAAATCTTAAAAAAGAAATTCATTCAATTCATAGTATAGATAAATGTTACAATGAAGAAGGATGAAATTATTTTAGAAGGGTTAGGTGATTCCATTGGAAATGAATTTACAGACTTAATCAATATAAGAGTGGCAGATATCGCATTTCCTGCCAGAAAGACCGGATACATAAGATGATGAAACGGTTTTCCAACAAATGAAATTATTTTTCAGAATGGAATAAAATTTGTATCCAGAGTATTATAGAAGCGATAACTTATATTGAATAACTGTCACAGACCTGGTACAGAGATTTTGATAAATATGTAAAGAAATATTTATTAAAAGAGTATAACCCTTATCTCAATAGTTAGCCTGAAAGCTGAGTTTCAGGGAACAGATAGATTGAAGGTAAGAACGATACTTTGAGATGTATATCAGTAACTTTAGGATATAGATTGAAGCTTTGCATCAGAAGAATATCTTCCATATAATAATGGATTCAGATATTGAGTGTGAATTACGAAGGTACTTTTTCAAAATACTTTACATAGGATGACAGATTTCTTGAATTAAAATAGAAATATTATATTTGAAAAACCTGGTTCGGATGAGATGATAAAGTATAAACACATAAACGGTTATGAATTTAAGAAGTTAAATTTATAATTGCTTATATAAAAAGATGAAAAAGTGTATCCAGTATTTCCAATTTGTAATTATAATCCGTGAAATTATAATTAAAATCTATATAACTTTCTAAGTAAGACCAATGATTACATATCATTTGAATTATGAGCAGGAAATCAGAGAAGAATTTTAAGATTTGAAATTTGAAATTTAAAAATTGAATAGCGAATCTTGTAGAACAGTCTATAAATAATATAGAAAGAATACTAAGAGGAAAATAAATTGAATAACGAAGAACATTGAGGCGGTCATCATTTTTGAAATCTGGTAGAGTAAAAAGTGATGACCGTCTTTAAGTTTGCCTGAAAAAATCACGCCTGGCGTGGTTTTTTATTTTGCATGTTTTGCGGCAGACCATCTTGGAGTGAAACTGGCGTTGCGTGAAAATGAAGATTGAGGTATAATTTTTGGGATATTTACTGCTTTTATAAAGGAGATTATATATAGATGAAAGATGTGAGAGAATGTATTTTATATGAAGATAAGGATATCCTGGTCTGCCATAAGCCGGCAGGGATTGCAGTACAGAGTGGGCGTGTGGGGAGTATGGATCTGGAAAGCCTGCTAAAGAATTATATTGCGCAAAAAAAAACGGGAAAGATACCTTATCTGGCTGTGATCCATCGATTGGATCAGCCGGTGGAAGGAGTGCTAGTGTTTGCTCTGAATCCGAAAGCGGCAGCGGCTTTAAACAGACAGATGACGACGGGGGAGATTTCCAAAACTTATCTGGCGGTGACAGATGTGAAAAGGGAAAGTGTACTGCAAAAGGAAAGCACAGACACAAAGGAAGAGGAAAAAGTGCAGATGATATGCCTCACAGACTGGCTCTGCAAGGATAATAAAACGAACTCTTCTTCAGTGGTGCCTGCCGGTACAGCAGGTGCAAAGAAAGCAGTTTTATATTATAAGATTCTGGAAAGCAGGGAAGTACAGGGACAGAAACGCTGTATGGTACAGATTCGGCTGGAAACAGGACGCCATCATCAGATCAGAGTGCAGCTGTCACATGCAGGGATGCCCTTGGTGGGAGACCGTAAATATAATCCTGTGGAAAACAGCAGAGAAGCACTGGCCTTGTGTTCGGTACAGCTGGAGTTTACACATCCGGCATCAGGGAAAAAGATGAAATTTCAGGTTGTACCCACAGGAACGGCATTTCGTGAATTCTCCGTGAAAAAAATATAAAATCTCTGGACGAAAGATTTAAAATGTGTATAATATAAGGGATATAATGTTAGCTTTATGTAAATGAACAAAGCCTGATTTTTCGGCTGTGTATAAGCAGTGAAACGGATGATTTACCCGCTCGGTTGTAGCGCGATAGAAAGAGGAGATTGATCATGAAGAAACCGATAGTAGCAGTGATCGGTATGACAGTGGCTTTGACAATGCTGTCAGGCTGCAGTAAGGATGAGGTTGAGGAGACTATCCAGCCATTGGTAGCAGATGCTATTGAGGAAGAGGATTCTGAGGCAGAGGCAGTGGAGGATGGAGATGAGAGTCCTCTGATTCCTGAAATTGACACCAGTGTGAAGATTCAGGCAGGTTCCAGAATTGCTGTTGTGAGCAAGTCCACAAAGGGAGAGTACTGGAAAATGGTAAAGAAAGGCATGGAGGATGCTGTGACGGCTATCAATGATGCCTATGGTTATAAGAAGGATGATGCTATTACTATGACCTTTGAGGGACCGGATAATGAAGAGGATGTGGAGAGCGAAATCAACATTATTGACGCGGTAATTGCAGAGAATCCTGAAGTATTGTGCATTTCAGCAGGAGATATGGATTCCTGTCAGGCACAGCTTGAAGCAGCTCATGAGAATGGGATTCCGGTTATTGTTTTTGACTCTAATGTTTCTGAGAAGAAGCTGGTGCGGGCATATCGTGGTACAGATAATGTACAGGTAGGCAAGATGGCTGCATACAGGCTGGGAAGTGCGATTGGAAAGATGGGAAAGATAGCAATATTTTCTGCTCAGGAGAAAACAAAGAGTGTACAGGACAGAGTCCAGGGCTTCATGGATAATATCCAGAAATATGGAGATATTGAGGTAGTGGAGACTATTTATTCCGATCAGGTTGATGATATGGAAGCTGCAATGCAGGAGGTTCTGGAGAAATATCCAACACTGGACGGAGTGTTCTGCACCAATGCGGATATTACAGAGCTGTATCTGGAAATGGATAAAAGTACGGAAAGTGACAGTATTGCCCTGGTTGGTGTAGATGCCACTTCCAAACAGCAGGAGGCAATCAGAAAGGGAACAGAGATTGGCTGTGTTTCCCAGCAGCCTTATGCTATGGGATATCAGACGATCTGGGCGGCAGCAGAGACCACAGCACCCAGAAAGTCGGTGAAAATAGAGAAAAACGTGCTGATCAATCCGGCATGGATCGATGCATCTACTCTTGATGATCCGGAGAGCAGTGCATATCTTTATACAGATTAGAACTGGCAGTTTCTGGAGAGATTATGAATAAAAAATGATTATTGAGAATATCGGGTATTTACGGTAAGAGAAATATACAAAAGAGAAAGCATGAGAACAGAAGTGTACTGTTCTTGTGCTTTTTTTGCTTTTATTTGTTGGTCACAAAAAATAAATATTATATGTTGAAATAATCACATGCATGATATAAATATAACAAAAAAATAGTAAAATTATAATTAAATTTTGATAAAATTATACAGCTTTCTTGTAATTTTACATGCGATATGATAAAATTATGAACATAATCAGTGATCAGAGGAAAACAGGATTATATAAGTTTATAACTGAAAGGATATAGATGATTTGTAGTCATAAATAGGAGGAAAATTGGATAAAAAAGAGAATGGCATGAAGCAATGGTCAAAGATTATTAAAAATGTTACTATGTTGTCTCAGTTTAGCTTGTCTCTTATCACACCGCTTTTGCTGTGTCTGGCGTTCTGCTGGTTTCTTATTTCCCATACAGGTGTTGGCGGGTGGATTTTTATTCCGGGTTTCTTTTTTGGACTGGGAGGTTCTGGGACAGTAGCATATAAATTTTATCTTTCTATTAACAGACAGCAGAGAAAAGAGAGCAGAAAGAAGAAAAATAAAGTATCGTTCAACAGACATTTATAGTGGATGGAAGGGAGATTTATATGAGTATTATGGATAATGTTCAGCCAGTCGTAAAGAAAGAAACCGGAAGGGTGTCTGCCATTACCGGAATCGGACTGCTGATCATGTGGATTGTATTTGGAGTGCTGCATGCTTTTATGCCGCAGAAAGTACCCTTTGATTATACAGTATTTCTTGGAGGTGCGGCTGGAGGATGTGTGGCAGTCCTTAATTTCTTTTTAATGGGACTTGCAGTACAGAAAGCAGCTGCAGCAACAGATGAAGACACAGCAAGAATGAGGATCAAAGCCAGTTATTCACAGAGAATGATGATCCAGATGCTGTGGGTGATCATAGCCATTGTTGCTCCGTGCTTTCATTTTGTGGCAGGAATCGTTCCGCTTTTATTTCCGGGAACAGGAATTAAAATTGCAGGAATTTTTCATACTAAAAAGTAGTCATTAAAACGAATTACAAATATCTGTTGTTATTAAACCGGAAAACAGTACCGGGGCAGACAGGAGGTGAATAATAGTATGGAACTGGATATTACAGGGGCAAGGATATTCTTTACATTGCCCATTGATGTGCCTTTTCTCGGTCCATTAAGGATCAGCGAGACAATGGTCATAAGCTGGCTGGTTATGATACTTATAACTGGTTTGTGTATCTGGCTGACACATGATCTGAAAGAAGAGAACATTTCCAAACGTCAGGCTGTGGCAGAGCTCATTGTAGAGAAAGCCAACAGCTTTGTAATTGGAAATATGGGTGAGAAATTCAGATATCTGATACCATTTGTTGCAGCACTTTTTGCAACCAGCGTGGTTTCCAACCTGATCAGCCTGATCGGACTTCGAAGCCCTACAGCAGACCTTTCTACAGAGGCTGCTTGGGCAGTTGTGGTTTTCATTATGATCACAGCACAGAAGATAAAGACCAGCGGATTTGGCGGTTATCTGAAAGGATTTACAACTCCGATCGCAGTTATGACACCGTTTAATATTCTTTCCGAGCTGGCTACACCTGTCAGTATGGCGTGTCGTCATTTCGGAAATATCCTTTCCGGTGTGGTAATCAATGGCCTGATCTATGGGGCACTGGCAGTTGCAAGCTCCGCACTTTTGGGATTAATCCCGGGTGCACTGGGAAATATACTGTCAAAGATACCGATTCTTGATGTGGGGGTACCTGCGATCACGTCGGTCTATTTTGACTGGTTCTCGGGAGTTATGCAGGCGTTTATCTTCTGTATGCTGACTGTAATGTACATTGCAAATGCAGCAGAAGAGTAGCAGAAACATGATTTGCCGGAGCAAAACGGCAGCGGTGGTAACCGCAAAGAATGCTGAAATACAGCAGAAAAATTAATACCGCAGCAAAGGGGAAAAGCTGCAGATTATTATTTAACAGGAGGGTTTTAATATGGATTTTCAGTTATTGGCAAAAGGTATCGCATTAGCAGGATGTGCAATTGGAGCAGGATGTGCGCTGATCGCAGGTATCGGACCTGGTATTGGTGAAGGTAACGCAGTAGCAAAGGCGCTGGAAGCAATCGGACGCCAGCCTGAGTGCAAGGGTGATGTTACTTCTACCATGCTTCTTGGATGTGCCATCGCAGAGACAACAGGTATCTATGGTTTCGTAACTGGTCTGCTGCTTATTTTCGTTGCACCTGGTATGTTCATGAACTTCCTGAGCTGATAGGCATTTTAGACTAGTATAGACAGGAGGTTACAAACATGCAGGTACAGGAATTAGTTGGAATTGTGCCGTGGAATTTTATAGCGACGATTTGCAACCTTTTTATTCAGGTATATCTGATCAAACGTTTCCTCTTCAAGCCCATCAATGAGATGCTGGAAAAGCGTAAAGCAAAAGCTGATGCCCAGATCCAGGATGCAGTGAAGGCAAAGGAAGAAGCCCAGGCAATGAAAGCAGAATATGAAAAGAATATGCAGGAAGCCAAGAATAAGGCAAATGACATTGTGATGACAGCTCAGAAAACAGCCGCTATCCAGAGTGAAGAGATGCTTAAGGAGGCTTCCAGTCAGGTAACTGCCATGAAAGAGAAGGCAG
>OLNJ01000202.1_pt1 | contig 58125 bp, 54 predicted proteins | sample 1672191 | NCBI WGS metagenome assembly OLNJ01 (sample SAMEA3136657, study PRJEB25190) | human gut metagenome | biome: human gut; feature: human-associated habitat; material: faeces | place: Austria | collected 2013
AAATAAAAAAACGTCCTTAAAAAAGGACGTTTCACACGCGGTACCACCTTTATTGACAAATCATTGACTTGTCCACTCAAAACAGATAACGGGGAGTTCCCGGGTGTGATTAGCACCACTCATAAGGTGAATTCATGAGCTATCTCTATAAGAATACTTTCAGTCTACGATATTCTCTCCCTGAATAGCTAGTCCTCACTACTATGCCTCATTCAACGTTTTTTTATTTTTTTCTTAGTTCTATTATATACATTGAACCTAAAAAAGACAATATTTTATGTGATTTATTCATTTTAAACAAATTGGAAGGGTTCCGTACTAATCACGGATGCAGTTGCAATCTCTCCAAACAACTCATTTAAAATAGCAGCAACGTGCTCTTTCATTACATACTCTGCATGGTGACCAACATCTAAGACATTTAAGCCCATATCCTGTGCATCTTGAGCATCGTGGAATCCAACATCACCTGTAATAAATAAATCTACTTTTTTCGCTTTGACAGGTCCGATATAACTTGCCCCACTACCACCAATGATAGCGACTGTTTTAATGGTTTTATCTAGTGAACCGACAAAACGTGCATTTTCAATCTTTAATGACTTTTTGACGTGTTTAATATAATCAACAGCTTTTAAAGGGGTCGGAACTTGTCCCATACGTCCAAGTCCATACTGAGCATCAGGCATCGTCACATTTAAGGCATAGACATCATACGCCATTTCCTCATATGGATGGACCGATTTAATTTTTGCAATGGCGCTTCCAACTAAAGCGGTCGGAATAACCCCTTCTAATTTTACTTCTTCAACCAATTCTACTTCATTTACATTTCCTAAAAACGGTTGACTTCCATCAAGCGGTTTAAATGAACCAATTCCCGTACTCGCAAAGGTACAATGAGAATAATTTCCGATTTGCCCAACACCCGCTTCTGACATCACTTGACGAATCGAATCACTGTGAGTAGCTGGTGTATAGATGACTAATTTAGAATATTCTTCACGTTTGGTTGGAATTAACGGTTGAATATTTTCTAAACCGATGGTTTGAGCTAAACAATCATTCATCCCATTTTTCGCAATATCAAAATTAGTATGCATCGCATAAACACAAATATCATGTTTAATACAAAGTTCAACAATTTTTCCTTTTGGCGTATTGGTATTAATGTTCGCTAAAGGACGAAAAATGAATGGATGATGAGCAACAATTAAGTTCGCTCCTTTTTCAATCGCTTCTTCAACGACAGATTTCGTCACATCAAGTGTGACTAAAACTTTTGTTAACGGACGATTAACATTTCCAATATGTAATCCATTTGGGTCTTTATCAAACGCCGCTAAATGTTTTGGATATAAAGTTTCTAATTGTTTAATCACATCTGAAATTACGATTGACATTTTAAAACCTCCGATAATAATGCCTGGCGAGCTTCTAAATCAGCCAAGCGTGGATGATTAACGGCTAACTGATCCATAATTTCTTGATTTTTATTAAATTCTTTCATCCATCTTGCTTTAAACACCTCATCATTTGGTGTCTGACGTAAAATAGGTCCAAATTCAAGATCTAGTTCGTTATATGAAGTCTCTTCATCAGTAGGTTCCGCTACAATGACTTCATAAAACTTCCCTTCATCTAAGACGATTTTTTCATCAATGATTGTAAACGAATGGTTAGATAACCAAGCTCGAACTAAATTTGCATCGATGTTAGGTTGTAAAACTAATCGCTTAAATGATGTTGTGAGTGGAATGTCTGCGTCTAAAATAGAAACAATCAGTTTTCCTCCCATTCCTGCAACGACAACCCCTTCTACTTCACTAGGAGCTAAAATGGATAACCCGCCACCTAGACGAGTTTCTATTTTAGCTTCTAATCCATATCGTTTGATAGTTGCTTTAGCTGACTCTAATGGGCCAACTCCAATATCTGCAGCAATTGCATAAGTCAACTGATTGTCAAGCATTCCAACACAAGGTAAATAAGCATGATCCGTTCCAATATCTGCAATTTTTTGCAAAGGTTTTAACGCATCTAAACATGTTTGTAATCGTGTTGAAAGTTCATAACTCATATTTTATATTCCTATTCTTCCATGAAGTCTTTTAAACGACGGCTACGAGATGGGTGGCGAAGTTTACGTAAGGCCTTCGCTTCAATTTGACGAATACGTTCACGTGTCACACCAAATTCTTTTCCTACTTCTTCAAGCGTACGAGTACGTCCATCTTCAAGTCCAAAACGTAAACGGAGAACACGTTCTTCGCGATCCGTTAATGTTTCTAACACATCGTCTAATTCTTTTTTTAGCATTTCATTTGAGGCGAATTCAGATGGTGATAAGGCATCCGCATCTGGGATGAAATCTCCTAAATGAGAATCATCTTCTTCACCTACTGGTGATTCTAATGAAACAGGTTCTTGTGAAATTTTTAAAATTTCGCGTACTTTTTCAGGAGCGATTCCCATTTTCTCAGAAATTTCTTCTGGTAAAGGTTCACGCCCTAATTCTTGAACTAATTGACGTTGAATACGAACTAATTTATTAATTGTTTCAACCATGTGAACCGGAATACGAATGGTACGCGCTTGATCCGCAATCGCACGTGTAATAGCTTGACGAATCCACCATGTTGCATAAGTCGAGAATTTAAATCCTTTACGATAATCGAATTTTTCAACCGCTTTAATTAATCCCATATTTCCTTCTTGAATTAAATCTAAGAATAACATCCCACGTCCAACATGACGTTTAGCGATACTAACAACTAAACGTAAGTTAGCTTCAACAAGACGTTTTTTTGCATATTCACCTTCTTGAATAACACGTCGTGCTTCTTCATCACTTAATTCAGTAACCCCAATTAAAAACTCATTTCCGTCATTTGCTTCCCCAGCATCTTGGATTAATAAATCAATACGTTCTAACAACTCTTCCGGAAGCGGCTCATTTTTACGGCGTATTTCTAAAATTTCTGATGAGATATCTCCACGTTCAATCTTTTTCGCAAAGTTAATTTCTTCTTGACTAGATAATAATTCAACGCGTCCAATTTCTTTTAAATACATACGAACTGGATCATTAATTTTAAATTGTGAGGTGAATTCAAACTCATCAAATTTTTCTTCTAAATCAACTTCATCTTCAGTAGAGAAATTGGCTGGAATATTATCTTCATCTTCGTCAGCATCAAAATCTGGTAATAATAAGACTGTATCTTCCTCTTCTGTCTCACCAACTTCAGGCGTTTCAACAATTTTCTCAGATTTAACAATGCTGATTCCTTCTGAATCATATAAATCTAAAAATGAACTAATCATTTCTGGATCTAATTGAACTTGTTCGAAACTATTGTTGATTTCATCGTATGTTAAATAACCGCGCTTCTTTCCTAACTTGATTAGTTGACTATTAATTTCCAGAATTTTTTTCTCGTCAAGTACCGGATTTGACATAAAACCACTCCTTTTTACTTACCAAACTGCTGTTTAAGTTGATTAACTTTACCTAGTAGTTCCAATTTTTCATGATCTAATGTTGCTTCACTGATTTGCTTTTTTAACTGCTCCATTTGGGCTTTATAAACATACTCTTTCACAACTAATATTAAATCACGGATGACATTATCGTTCGTTAAAGGTGGTAAGGTCTCACATTCAAAAATAATGTCCGTGATTGGTTTCACTAACGCTTCATCAATCCAATTTAAAAAATATTGTAAATTCATTGTCTCATGTACGGTGTAATAATCTAAAATGTAAAGGACAATGTTTCGTCTCGTCGGATCATTTAAGTAACCATTTAATTCTTTCTCTACCTGCAAAGCGACACGTCGGTCTTTTAACATATAATGAATTAACATTTTTTCTGACCGGTCATACTTAGTGTCTCTCAAATGATGGCGTCTCATTTGACTCATTTCATTTTTATTGTTGTTAATATTGGTATTTTTATACACTTGACTTTTTCCACTTGCAAACTCTTGTAAAATACTTTGTTCTCCGATGGAGATATCTTGCGCTAATTTTTTCAATATTAACTCCTGAAGAGTCGGACTTTGTAAAGAATATGCTAAATGATAAATAGCACGTTTAAATTGATCGCGATGACTGACAAATTCTAAATTAAACTGACGTTTGATATAACGATATTGATAATCGATGGCGGGAATCGCCTGATCAACTAATTTCGAAAAAGCTTCGGCACCATTTGTTTTTATGAATTCATCCGGGTCCATCTTCGATGGAATCTCGACAACACTTACTATAAAGTTTTGCGACATTAAAATTGGAATGGCTTTATTAGCAGCAGCTAATCCAGCTTTATCTCCGTCATAACAAATAATGATATGATCGGTTAAACGTCTTAATTCTCGACCATGATCTTCGGTAAAGGCTGTCCCCATTGTGGCAACAGATTCTGAAATTCCTGCTTCCACAGCAGAAATAACATCTAAAAATCCTTCAAATAACAGTACTCGGTTATGACGTCGAATGGCTAACTTTGCCTCATGCAAGTTATAAATCAGTTTCCCCTTTTGAAATAATGGTGATTCCGGAGAATTTACATACTTTCCTAAATGTGTGTCCCCCTCTAAAAAGACACGCCCACTAAATCCAACCACTTTTCCTACCTTATCAAAAATTGGGAACATAATCCGAGATTTAAATCGGTCATAATATTGACCATTATGCTCGTTTAATAACCCAAGTTGTGTTGCCTGAGGTAAAGAAAATTGGTTATTTGCTAATGTTTTGACAAGAGCATCCGAGTAGGATGGAGATAAACCAATACCAAATTGCTCAATCATTTCCGCTGACATTCCACGTTTTGTTAAATACTCAAGGGCGATTTTTCCCTCTTTTGTATGATTCAGATAATAATGGTAAAACCCTTTAGAAAATTCTAAAAGGTCATACTCATTTTTATATTTTGAATTTTGTGTAGACTGCGAAAGACTAGCAACTAAGTCGGTTTGAATTCCTGCTCGTTGTGCCAATTTTAAAATAGCTTGTGGGTAAGAAATTGCTTCAAGTTGTGAAATAAAAGAAATAACATTTCCACCTTCACCACAACCAAAGCATTTATAAATTCCTTTATCCGGTGACACCACAAAAGAAGGGGTGTTTTCACCGTGAAAAGGACATAAGCCTTTATAGTTTTTACCGGCTTTAGTTAATTGAACATAATCACTAACAACATCAACAATGTCACTTTGTGCAATGACTTGATCAAATAATTCTTGTGGAATCCGACCCTTATTCACCGTAAATCACCCTCTCTCCTATAATGTCTAATTAGTAAAACTATGTTTTAGAATTGAATTTTTGATGTGATGTACTCAACTAACTCATCAATTGCAACACGTTCTTGTTCCATTGTATCACGGTGACGAACAGTTACTTTTTTATCTTCTAATGAATCATAATCGAATGTCACACAGAATGGTGTCCCGATTGCATCTTGACGACGGTAACGTTTACCAATTGTTCCTGCTTCATCATAATCTACCATCATGTGTTTTGATAAATCTGCAAATACTTCTAAAGCTTGCTCATTTAATTTTTTAACTAATGGTAATACTGCCACTTTATAAGGAGCTAAAGCTGGATGGAATTTTAACACTTCACGTGTTTCACCATTTTCTAATGTCTCTTCTGCATAAGCATCAACTAAAAAGGCTAAGGTTACACGATCAGCTCCAACCGATGGTTCAATACAATATGGCACGTATTTTTCATTCGTTGTTGGATCTTGGTATTCAAAGTTTGCTCCTGATTCTTTCATATGAGCTTTTAAGTCGAAATCTGTACGATTTGCAACTCCCCATAATTCTCCCCATCCGAATGGGAAACGATATTCAATATCTGATGTTCCGTTACTATAATGACTTAATTCTTCTGGTGAATGTTCACGTTGACGGATGTGCTCTGGGTTCATTCCTAAGCTTACTAGCCAATTCCAGCAATATTCTTTCCAGAATTCATACCACTTAGCATCTTCACCTGGTTTACAGAAGAATTCTAATTCCATTTGTTCGAATTCACGTGTACGGAATGTAAAGTTTCCTGGTGTAATTTCGTTACGGAATGATTTCCCGATTTGTCCAATTCCAAATGGAATTTTTTTACGAGATGTACGTTGAACGTTTTTAAAGTTAACGAAGATTCCTTGTGCTGTTTCAGGACGTAAGTAAACAGCTGATTTTTCATCTGATACAACACCCATGTGTGTTTTGAACATTAATTCAAATTGACGAATATCTGTGAAATCATGTGCCCCACAATCTGGACATGCGATGTTATGTTCACGGATGTAATTCATCATTTGTTCTTCTGTCCATCCATCAGCTACGATATCATCTCCATGATCTTCAATTAATTTATCGGCACGGTGACGGCTTTTACATACTTTACAGTCCATTAAAGGATCACTAAATCCTCCAACATGTCCTGATGCAACCCATGTTTGAGGGTTCATTAAGATGGCGCTATCTAATCCTACATTGTATGGAGATTCTTGAATGAATTTTTTCCACCAAGCTTTTTTAACATTATTTTTTAATTCGACACCTAATGGCCCATAATCCCAAGTGTTCGCTAATCCACCATAAATTTCACTACCTTGGTAAACGAAACCTTGTGTTTTTGACATATTTACGATTTTTTCCATAGTAACTTGACTCATACTGATGCTCCTTTGCTTAACAAAATTAAGATCTTGTGAACATAGAAATAATAAAAACTCTCATACCTATGCCCACAAGCATAGGGACGAGAGTTATTCCCGCGGTTCCACCCTATTTGTAAAAAGCAAGCTTTTTACCACTTTGTTAAATATGCTCGAAAGTTCCGTTCCTTAAGAATTTGACATCTGGCTCACACCCTCCCAGACTCGCTTAAGTTCAATGCTTCAAAAGTACTATTCTTCGTCATCACATAAATATTGCATTATACTATTACCATTATATTATATCAATACATAAAACACAATATACAAAAGTATGAAAAAATAACAAAAGAAAATCATTTATTCAACAAAAAAAATCACTTAAATCGTGGCGATTTTTAAGCGATTTTGATTTTATGTTAAGTCTTTTAAAAACTTTTTCGTTCTTAAATGAAGTCCTGCATAAGTCTCATAATAAGCATCTAAAAATTGTTCAATAGGTTGTAGTAATTCATCTTCTAGCTCAACCTCTGGTAGATGATCAATATCAACTCGATAAAGTGCACGGACAATTGGAATCAAGGGCGCATCAATTAAAATAGGTTGTGTATTGTCATAACACTTGGCACAAACTAATCCACCTTGACGGATACCAATCGTGACAATCTGTTCAGTAGAACGACAATTTGCACAACAATCAAGTACTGGCTCTATCCCAAGAACCGGCATCATTTTAAATTGAAAAATTAGACTCAACAGATACGGATTATACCCCGCGTCTGCTGCGTCTAAGAAATTTTTCAATAGTCGATAAATATAAGCACTATATTCATCTGATGACACACCTTTTAAAATCAATTCAATCATGAAATAAAAATAAGCAACCGTTTCATAATCAAGCTTAATATTTAAATAATGATTTTCAACTTCTCCAGAATATAAGTAATACAATTCACTGTTTGCATTGGTTGAGGGTTTTAAATTAAAACGTGCACTTGTTAATGGTTGAACAAGTGCACTCTTTTTTGTATTAACTTTATTGGCATTTTGGACAAACACACCAATAACTCCCATATTCCGAGTCAGAACTTTTATAATTTTATGATGTTCACCATAATTAAAGTTTTTTAAAATAATCCCATCCACATCGAGCGCCATGTTGTTAATCCTCCCTTATGGCTTTCGTTGCCTCCGAACTTATTAATTCTTCTGAAAACTCAGTAGGTGAAGTTAAATCTATCTTACTATTCTCAGTTTCTTTTAATAACAAATAGTGCTCAATTTTTCCTGTACGTTTGAACACTTCCCATTCTAAGCTATTCATTTAAATCCCTTCTTACTAGCTAAGCTATTATTTAAACCCTCTAGTCATTAGGATATCCAAACTCCAAGAATTTATGACACTTTTGTCTTAAAAAGTCGAATTAGTATTCTTTTTCGCTATATCCGAAATCATTTAAGTATAATTTTTTATTACGCCAATCCTTTTGAACCTTTACCCATAACTCTAAGTAAATTTTTGTTCCAAGTAATTTCACGATATCTTTACGAGCTAGTGTTCCAATGTCTTTTAACATTTTTCCACCCTTACCAATTAAAATCCCTTTTTGTGAAGGACGTTCAACAACAATAGTCGCCATCACATCAATCACATTTTTACCTTCTACTTTTTCAATTTTATCAATAACGACAGCAACTGAATGCGGAACTTCTTCATGAGTTAAATGTAAAACTTTTTCACGAATTAACTCAGAAATAATGAAACGTTCTGGATGATCAGTAATATAATCCGATGGATAAAATTGTGGCCCTTCAGGAAGCGCCTCTTTGATAACTGAGATTAATGTCTCTACATTCTCCCCAGTCATCGCAGAAATTGGAATAATTCCAGCAAAATTATACTCTTCACGGAATGAAGCAATAACTGTTAATAATTCTTCTTTTGTAATTAAATCAATTTTATTAATGACTAAGAAAACAGGTTGTTTTACATTTTGTAAATGTTCAATAATGAAGCGATCCCCTTTTCCTACTTTCTCAGTTGCATTGACCATAAACATAACAGCATCCACTTCATTTAATGTTCCAATGGCTAAATCGGTCATAAATTTTCCAAGCTCATGTTTAGGTTTATGAATTCCTGGTGTATCAATAAAAATTGTTTGTGAATCCGCATCTGTGATAACACCTTGAATTTTATTTCGTGTTGTTTGAGGTTTATCGCTCATAATCGCAATTTTTTTCCCTAATACTTGATTTAAAAATGTTGATTTTCCAACATTAGGGCGACCAATAATTGAGACGAACCCAGACTTAAAATGTTTTTCTGTCATTATAAATCCTCCGATGTAAATGAATATGGTAATAATTCTGACACTGTATAAATTTTAATTTCGTCCTTGTTACTTAATAAAATAACTTGTGCGTCTTGTGGCATTAATTCACTAATGACTTGACGACATGCTCCACATGGTGAAATTGGACGATCTGTATTTGCTACAACTGCAATGGCCTCAATATCGTCACGACGATAACCTTTTGTAAAAGCTGTAAATAAAGCTGAGCGCTCTGCACAATTAGTCAATCCAAAAGAGGCATTTTCAACATTTGCTCCATTGATAATACTTCCATCTTTTAATTTTAAAGCCGCACCTACTGGGAATTTCGAATACGGAACATATGCATTTTGATAAGCTTCCTTCGCTGCTGCAATTAAATCTGTGTACATTTCTTTCATTTTTTCACCTACTGACTAGATATATATGGAAGAAAGATAATTCCTCCGATAATAGTTGCGATGATCGCGCTGACCAAAACGGCTCCTGCTGCGACATCTTTCGCTATTTTCGCATAAATATGATAGTCTGATGTTACTAAATCAACGGTTCTCTCTATCGCAGTATTAATCATTTCTAACGTAATCACTTGAGCAATTGTTAGAAATAACAAAATAAATTCTACTTTGCTAATACGAAAATAAAGCCCACACCCTAGCACGATTAGTGCTGCGGTATAGTGGACTTTAATATTACGCCCTATTAAGAATGATGTCAAGATACCCCGACTTGCATATTTAAACGATTTTAAAATTGCTTGAATAGAATGAGTCTCTTTAACGTCTGATTCCGAGCGCATTTAGGACATCCTCCTGTTTAGCGAACATGATTTCCTCTTCTTCTTTCACAAGATGATCATAACCTAGAAGATGTAAACATCCATGAACGGCTAAAAACGAAAGTTCACGATCAAATGAATGACCAAATCGCTCTGCTTGTTCTCGTGTGCGTGGTAATGAAATAAAGACATCACCTAACATTCTTGGCATAGGAACTCCTTGAATCTTTATTTCTCCAGGAGTTTCATCCTCAATTGCAAATGTTATAACATCTGTTACGGCATCTTTTTGACGATAATTTGCATTGATTTCACGAATTTGTTCATTATCCACAAAGATAAAACTACACTCAATAAACTCATGCGCTAAGTTTTCTTGCTTTAACGTTTCAACTACAACACGTTCAATCATTTGCTCATATCTTTCAACTGCTTCATCTGTTTGATTGTAAAATTGAATATCTACTGCCATTTTCGTTTGTTGCTCCTTTATTCTCCGGTCTTTTCATAGCTTTCAATAATTTTTTGAACAAGCGTATGTCGTACAACATCGACTGTTTCAAATTGAACAAATTCAATTCCTTTAACATCATGTAAAATTTCCTTTGCATGTTTTAATCCTGACTTCACCGGTTTTGGAAGGTCAATCTGCGTTTCATCACCTGTGACAACCATTTTTGAATTAAATCCTAAACGCGTTAAGAACATTTTCATCTGTTGTTTCGTTGTATTTTGCGCTTCATCTAAAATGATATAAGCATCTTCAAGTGTACGACCGCGCATATAAGCTAATGGGGCAATCTCGATAATCCCACGTTCAATCATTTTTTCAGTTTGTTCAAGACCTAATACATCATATAACGCATCATATAACGGTCTTAAGTAAGGATCCACCTTCTCTTTTAAATCTCCAGGTAAGAATCCTAAATTTTCTCCCGCTTCTACAACAGGACGAGTTAAAATAATTTTTCGAACGATGTTTTTCTTTAATAATGAAACACCAATAACAACTGCTAAATAAGTTTTCCCTGTCCCTGCAGGACCAATTCCAAAGACTAAATCATTATCTAGAATTTTTCGATAATAATCTTTTTGATTAAAAGTTTTCGCAAAAATCGTTTTCCCTTGTGTTGTTTTAATAATTTTATATCGTTCATCAAACAATGACTCAAGTTCACCTAGGCGATTTTGTTCATTCATCTTAATTGCATATAAAACATCTCGCTCTGTTACGTCTTTTCCTTTACGATGTAAGTCCACTAAAGCTACTAACACTTCACGAACTTCTGAAGCTTTTGCTTCATCTCCGTAAACGTAGAGTTGATCTCCACGTAAAGAAATTTCAACATTATAGTAATCTTCAAAGATTTTTAAATGCTTATCATGATGTCCAACAACAGAAATAATCTCATCCATTGTTTCAAATACTTCTTGTATCTTAATCGGATCTTTACTCATAATTCAGCTCCTCTAATATGCGATATTTTCGTATACAGTTAGATGACATTTGAAATAAATCTCATCATCTGTTTCCTCTTCTGATATTATCTCCAAATTCTTGATGATAAACTCACCATCGGTTTCTTCTTTGAATTTATTTTGGACAAGGACTAATAAATTAGCCTTAATCTCGTCATAAGTGTTTGTTATTATTATATCACTTTTTTCATAATATTGTCTTTTTTCTAAATAAAGCGGTGAATTTTTGAGGAAAAAGAAGGGATCATATGATTTATCGACTTCTTCGTACTTTTCAAAATTTATCTCATCGAATGGAAAAGTAAATTCTTTTCCGCCAAGATGAAGAACATAATAAGTCTCTTTATTCGTTGTAAACCGTTCTTCTACATAGCTTTTAGACGCCCTTACATCAACAGTGTACCATGTATCAGCCCAAACTTCTCCCCGTGCCACATCATCTATCGGAATAATCTCACTCGTATATGGTTGTTCGACATAACAAGCAACAAGTGGATCCCCTTTTTTAACAACTTGATTTTGCTCCACCAACACACGGCAACTGTCTACAATATAGTTCTTCACCAAACCAGAACGCTTAGCAAATAACGTTTGTGAATATTCACTGTCATCATCTTGTTCTTCTAACGTAATATCATAAACATCAAAAATGATGTCTGTTCCTTTTCGGTAGATATTTACCCATACATAATCATTGTAATAAGCTTTAAGCTCCTCATAAATCACATCCAAATCACTTTTTAGGAAATGAAATGGACCTAATTCCTGAAAGTGGGGTTCAAGCAAAGTTTCTAATTCATCTTGTTCGTGTGGTGTTAAATTTCCATCAATCCGATACCCGATGGTATACTTTTGCATTAAAAGCATCAAAATCAACACTAATCCAATGATAGGAACTCCTACTTTAAGAAAAGGCGGATAAATGGAAAGTGTCCGAGCAACCGGATATCCCTCCAATTTATCCAAAATATCCTTCCTAACCGTCACCAAGTAACCATCCGGATGTTTTTTCACCCCATAAATCATCACATTACGTTGCCTCAATCGATTAACTTCAGTCATTGTAGGCACTATGATTTGAACTTTTGGAATAAACAGACTTAACCACTTATTTTTCATTTTCATCACCGACTATTTCTATTTTTTTTACTCCATCACTTTCAATTCTAATAACAAAGTCTCCATATTCTTTAACTCTAAAATTGATTCCACTTAACTGATAAGTACAATCAGGCGTCTTAACCATGCAAAAATCATCCGTAAAATGTTCAACCGTACAACGATCGTTAATGATGACGGTTTTATTTTCTACAACTTGTAGTAGTGGATAATGTAAGGTTTGTTTAAATATTGCTGATTCAACTTTACTAAGCATTTGCATTCCTTTTCACCATCATTTCCGACTTAACTCTAGATACACTCATAAGATTGTATGTGCTAAGACCTAAGAATATGAACAAATGAATTTAGTTCGGTTCAAAATAAAAAATCGACTTCTTAATAGAAGCCGACTTTTCTAATTATTCTATTTCATCAATCATCAATTTCATGACCGCATCATCTACAATATTGGTTCCAACAGAGTTTAAATCAACCGCCTTAAAGAGTGAAAGATTCAACTTCACTTGCGTTGTCTCTGTTTTAATATAAACCTCTTGATTCGATTCAACTTTAATACAATCAACAAAATAATGTGGGTTTGATTTAATCGCCTTGATTCCAAGTGATCCTTTTTTATTACGTGAAGAGAGGGCAATATCTTTTACTTTTAACTTTTTGATATTCCCACGTTGTGTTAATAATAACAACTCATCGTTTGCATTAGCTAACACCACTTTGATTAGCTGATCATCTTTTCCAATGGCAATCCCTTTAACCCCCATAGCCTTAAGACCCGTAATAGCAATTTCCTCATCACTAAACTTCAACAAGTAACCCTGTTTTGTGACCATGATGACATCATTTGGACTTGGTGCTTTAACCACTGAAATTAAAACATCATCTTCTTTAACCGCCATCGCCATCATGGCACGATTATAACGAGACACTTCAAAATCACCTAAACGAGTCTTTTTAATCATACCGTTTGCTGTTGTAAAGAATAAACACTCTTCCGATTTAAAATCACTAATCGCGAAGACTGCTATCACTTTCTCCTCTGAATCGATCGTTACTAGATTTGAAACGTGCTGTCCAATATCTTTCCATTTAAACTCTGGGAGTTTATAGACTGGTAAGTAGATAAAACTTCCTCGATTCGTAAACATCAATAGCGTTTGTAGCGTATCGACTTGTAATTTTGATACCAGTTCATCGCCATCTTTCATCACTGGCATTTCAGATTTCGTTGCATTGTATGAACGAATACTCGTCCGTTTGACATATCCATCTTTTGTAACAGCGACAATAACATCTTCTTTGGTAATCATATCAGTCTCATCAATTTTAATCTCTTGAATTTGTTCCTCTATTTGACTGCGTCGCTCCGTTTTAAAATCTTTTCGCACTTGTTTTAATTCTGTTTGAATGACTTTTAATAACTTCGTTTCGCTACTTAAAATCTCAGTTAATTCTAAGATTGTTTTTGATAACTCTTCGTTTTCTTGTTGTAGCGCTGTCACATCTGTATTCGTTAAACGATATAACTGTAACATCACGATAGCTTCAGCTTGACGTTCACTAAACTCAAAAGCTACCATTAAATTTTTCTTCGCATCTGATTTATCTTTCGATTGGCGGATCATATGAACCACTTCATCTAAAACTGACACCATTTTAATTAAACCTTCAACGATGTGTTGACGTTCACGTGCACGTTTTAAATCATAATTTGAACGATTAGTTACAACTTCTTTTTGATGTTGGATATAAGCGTCAATTAAGTCCATTAATCCCATCAAGACAGGACGCTTATTATGAATCGCCACCATATTGATGTTATATGACACTTGTAAATCCGTATTTTTGAATAAATAGTTCAACACCATTTCAGATTTCACGTCTTTTTTTAGTTCAATGACAATACGTAATCCATTACGATCAGTTTCATCACGAACCTCCATGATTCCGTCGATTTTTTTATCAATACGTAAATCATCAATTTTTTTCACTAAATTCGCTTTATTGACTTCGTAAGGAATTTCAGTGACAACGATTTGATCGCGTCCTCCTCGAATCGTTTCAATCTCAGCTTTTGAACGAACAATAATACGTCCTTTTCCCGTAGCATATGCTTTTTTGATTTCTTGAATCCCTTGGATAATCGCTCCCGTTGGGAAATCTGGCCCTTTGATAAAGGTTAATAAGTCATCTAATTGACACTGTTTATGATTCATACGATGAATCACCGCATCAATAATTTCAGCTAAATTGTGAGGTGGAATATCAGTTGCATATCCTGCTGAAATCCCTGTCGCTCCATTAACTAATAAGTTAGGGAAAAATGCCGGTAATACCGTTGGTTCTGTCATTGAATCATCAAAGTTTGGAATAAAGTCAACTAAATTTTTATCGATATCTTTTAATAATAATCCTGAAATAGCTGATAATCTTGCTTCAGTATAACGCATCGCAGCTGCAGGATCGCCATCAATACTACCATTGTTCCCATGCATTTGCACAAGGGGTTCTCTTAATTTCCAATCCTGAGACATACGAACCATTGCCTCATATACAGATGAATCGCCATGAGGATGGTAATTACCAATAACATTTCCAACTGTTTTAGCCGATTTACGGAATGCTTTTTCAAATGTATTTCCGTCTTTATACATCGCATATAGAATACGTCGTTGTACCGGTTTTAATCCATCACGAGCATCAGGTAACGCACGATCTTGAATGATATATTTAGAGTAACGTCCGAAACGATCGCCCATAATATCTTCAAGTCGCATTACTTGAACGCGTTGGGTTGAGTTTTCCATAAATTACACCCTCTCTATATCATAATCATCTTCCATCGTAAAATCGACATTTTGCTCGATCCATTCACGACGTGGCTCAACTTTATCTCCCATTAACGTGGTTACGCGATGATCGGCATCTGCCGCATCTTCAATACTGACTTGAATTAACGTACGTGTTTCAGGATTCATAGTTGTATCCCATAATTGATCCGCGTTCATTTCTCCAAGACCTTTGTAACGTTGTAACATGTAGCCTTTTCCGACTTTCGCAATAACGCTTCCTAACTCTTCGTCTGTCCATGCATACTCAACCACTTGCTTTTTTCCTTGTCCTTTAGACACTTTATAAAGCGGTGGCAATGCAATGTAAACTTTACCCGCTTCAACTAATTCACGCATGTATCGGAAGAAGAATGTTAGTAATAATACCTGAATATGCGCCCCATCGGTATCAGCATCGGTCATAATGATGACTTTATCATAATTGACATCACTTAATTCAAAATTCGCTCCTACACCTGCACCGATGGTATAAATCATCGTATTAATTTCCTCATTTTTAAAGATATCTTCCATCTTTGCTTTTTCAGTATTGATGACCTTACCACGTAGAGGTAAAATTGCTTGGAAGGCACGGTTACGACCTAGTTTCGCTGATCCACCCGCTGAATCCCCTTCGACTAAGAATAACTCATTTTTCTGAGGATTTTTCGTTTGAGCTGGCGTTAACTTTCCTGAAAGATTCGTTTCTTTTTTCTTTTTCGTTTTTCCACTACGAGCATCTTCTCGCGCTTTACGCGCTGCTTCACGGACTTGAGCTGCTTTAATCGCTTTTTTAATTAATTGTGTCGCAACAGCTCCATTTTCTTCAAAGAAAAATGTTAATTTTTCTGCAATCACATTATCTACCGCTGAACGAGCCTCTGGCGTTCCAAGTTTCGCCTTTGTTTGTCCTTCAAATTGTAATAAATTTTCAGGAATTCGAACTGAAACGATGGCCGCTAACCCTTCACGAATGTCTGCACCTTCTAAATTTTTCTCTTTTTCTTTAAGTAATCCATTACGTCTCGCATAGTCATTAAAAATACGAGTTAAGACAGCTTTAGCTCCTGTTTCATGAGTTCCACCATCTTTAGTCCGAACATTATTAACGAAAGATAAAATATTTTCTGAATAACTTCCAGAATATTGGAAAGCAAAATCAACTTCAATCTCTTGGCTTTCTCCCTCGAAATAAACTACATCATGAAGGGTATCTTTTCCTTCGTTTAAATAACTAACAAATGATTTAATTCCATCTTCATAGTAAAATGTTTCTTCTTTATCGTTTCTTAAATCGATTAACTCAATTTTTAATCCTTTTAAAAGAAATGCTGATTCACGTAATCGTTCACTTAAAATATCAAATGAATAAACTGTTGTTGAGAAAATTTCAGGATCTGGTTTGAAGCTTACTAATGTTCCTGTTTCTTTACTTTTACCAATGATATCAAGACCTGTAACAGGATGCCCACCATTCTCAAAACGTTGACGATATACATTCCCATCACGTTTGATTGTCACTTCAACCCACTCAGATAGGGCATTTACAACACTTGCCCCTACCCCGTGTAATCCTCCAGATGTTTTATATCCACCTGTTCCAAACTTTCCACCTGCATGTAAGACAGTAAAAATAACTTCTGGTGTCGGCTTTCCTGATTTATGCATTCCAGTTGGAACTCCTCGCCCAGAATCTTGTACACTGATGCTATTATTTTCATGAATTGTTACTTTTATATGATCACCATATCCGGCTAAAACTTCGTCAATGGCATTATCTACAATTTCATAGACAAGATGATGTAACCCGCGACTGTCAGTTGAACCAATATACATCCCTGGTCTTTTACGGACTGCTTCTAGTCCTTCGAGTACTTGTATTGAGTCTTCATTATAATTTAAGTGCGTCGACATCATAACACTCCTTTCCCTTTCCATTATCTCATTTTAAAAGATTTTCTCGAAGATTAAAAGATGTTATTAGACATTATAAGACTAATTTATAAATTTTAATTCCAAATCTATTCAAAATAACTGTATTATACATTAATTAAAGTATGAATTATAGCGTGAAATATGTCGAAAAAGAAGTTTTTTATATTTTTTTTGTAAATTTCACTAATATTATCGGAGTCTATGCTATAATAATTCTGCAAAAAAGGAGGATTTAAATGATTAACTTCATACTAATTATTGCCGCTTACTTGCTAGGATCATTTCCTTCAGCGCTTGTAATTGGAAAAACATTTTATCAAAAAGATATTCGTCAATATGGTTCTGGTAACCTAGGGTCAACGAATGCCTTCCGAGTTCTTGGAAAAAAAGGGGGGACCATTGTCTTTATTCTTGATGTGTTAAAAGGTGGGTTAGCTGTTTTAGCAGCCATGTACTTAGGAGCTACGATCCATCCCTTAATTATTTCGATGTTTGCTTTAATCGGACATATTTACCCTATTTTTGCTAACTTCAAAGGTGGAAAAGCTGTTGCAACAAGTGCAGGAATCATTTTATTCTATTCACCTCTTTTATTTATCACACTCTTTATTATCTTTGTCATTTCATTAAAGATATGGAAAATGGTCTCTTTATCTTCAACTATTATCTCAATTGCCGCAGTATTAATTGTTTGGTTTGGACATTATGACTTAACAGCCAAAATTATGTTTACCTTATTTGCTGCAATGATTATTATTAAGCACATCCCGAACTATAAACGCATTTTAAATGGAACTGAAAATAAAGTCTCATTTTAAACACTATTACATTATATTCAAAAATACCTGGGGGGAATCATCTTGAAAACTATTTCATGTTCAGAACCGATGAATTTCAATAATTCTAAAGACATTTATAATCGTATTACAACCATTAAGGCTGAATTACACGAACTCGTAAAAACATTTGGAATGGTACATGAATTGACAGTAGCAAAAAGTCAAGAATTAGATTTAGTTGTAAATGAATACATGTGTTCTAAACAACAATTTTAATTTTAAAAAGACGCCCTGAAAGGCGTCTTTTCTTACATTTATCATCATAAAAAGCGTATGTTTTCATACGCTTTTTGTTTTATTTCATATTTTGATTAATTGATTTCATCACTTGATTAATTTGTTTTTGAGATGGTGTACGTCCCATTTGCATCATCATTGTACGAACAACCTCTTCATTAATAGGTGGGTTTTTTTGTAAATATTTTTTTAATTGTTTTTGAGCAACAAAGAATCCAATAATTGCACCAATTAAAATAGCTACAATAATCCAAACCCAGAATACCCAGTTAGTATATAACATATTACTTCCTCCAAACATTTTTACAATTGAATAGTCCAATACTATATTCAATTTATACTAGAATATGAACAATCTGTCAAGTAATTGTGAAATAAAGAACGTGTCTAGTGACCTAAAACTTCCTTCTAATTGTAGCGCTTTTAAAAAATGTAATGAAAGCGTTGGGATAACGGTTAATAAAATTCCATTCATAAATGAAGCAATCAGTGTCCCTTTAACTCCATTTACCTGATTTGCCATTTTACTAACTAAAACTCCAATCAATCCAATAGACACTAACTCTGGCATCACAATCTCAGTTACTTGATAAAAACTCAGATACATTAAGGTGACAAGCGCAGCCACATAACTACTAATAAACCCAATTAACCCAACATACCGACAATGTTGAAGTTGATAAATCCAATCCGTTGCAAAATAGGCAGTTGGAATTATTTTTTCAAAAAAGGATAAATAAACGGGATATACACTGATGATTAATCGATAAAACCCATAAAAACAGCCGATTCCCATTAAAAGAATTAAAACATTAATCACTTGCAACCCAATACCTTCAACAATCAATTGATTCAAAATCACTAATCTTGTCTGTTCATGATAGCCTTGAAAATAGGCGATAAAAGTTAATAAAACTGTTGTTATGATTAAAAAGAACGTCACGCCACTAAATCCTTTTTTAAGTATTCGTTTAAAATTTGAGTTTTCAACAAAGGCCTCAGTTGATAAATGACACTTACCAAATAAATTTCCTGCCCCAATACAGAGCCAGTTATCTAGGTAATGAAATAACCCAAGTGTTGTACGACCTTCTAATTCCCCTTTACAAAGCTTTGAGGTGATTGAAGGTGTTATACTCATGACCATTCCTAATACTACTGCCATCATCATAATTTGGCTCGAAATTGAGAGTGAACTTTGTTGTAAAAGAGTCATCATCACAGTCGTGAATATAATCATTTCAAATGGTGCAATAAATAAATGTTTAAACCTTGTATAATAAGCTAATGCTACATTGATGACAAAGGCCATTAAAACCGTACATATAATCACAAACCATTTCTCGATTAAAACTGTTTCAAATGAAGCGGAACTCATATAAACGGGTGATATTTTCAAAACATAGCAAATCACTGAAGAAATCAAATAATAATAACTATTTAAAAAGACTAAACTCATTAAAAACAAGCCGATTCCTAGTATTATTTTAGATTGAACAATTATTAACTGCTTAAGTGATTCACGTTCTTTAATTTGATTCATGAGTGTAATCAGTATAAAAAAAAGACTCATCATCAAAATAATGGAAATTTGCACCTCTAGTGTAAGACTCATCCCTCATCCTCCCCAAAAGTTTTACCTAATTATAACAAATTTTCATATTCTTTTATATGTGTTTTTAACCTAAATTTCACTCTGAACAAAAAAAAAGAAAGCTTGGCTTTGACCAAAACTTTCCCTTTTTATTTAAATTTAAAAATTACGCCATTTCTTTGAATAATGACACAACATTTTCTGCTGTAAATCCATAAGCTTCAATAACTTTATTAGCTGGTGCAGAAGCTCCAAAACGATCAATTCCCATGACAACTCCATCAAAGCCTACATATTTATGCCATCCATAAGTTGCTCCCATTTCAATTGACATACGTTTTGTTACCTGTTTTGGAAGAATGCTTTCACGGTATTCTTTTGATTGTTTTTCAAATAAATCCATTGATGGCATGCTTACAACACGTACATAAATTCCTTCACTTGCTAATTTTTCTTGTGCTTCAACCGCTAAATTAACCTCAGAACCTGTTGCAATTAAGATTCCATCCATTTCTTTAGCTGCTTCACTTACGACGTAAGCCCCTTTACTTACACCTTCATATGATGTATGAGCCATTGTTGTTAAATTTTGACGAGTTAAAATTAACGCCGTTGGTGTATTTTTAGATTCAACAGCTAAACGCCAGGCTGCTGCTGTTTCAGTTGCATCTGCTGGACGAATGACTGAGAAGTTAGGAATCGTACGTAACATAGCTAATTGCTCGATTGGTTCATGTGTTGGACCATCTTCACCTACTGCAATTGAGTCATGCGTTAAAACGTAAGTAACTGGTAATCCCATTAAGGCAGCCATACGCATTGCTGGTTTTAAATAGTCGCAGAATACGAAGAATGTTCCACCGAATACGCGAACTCCACCGTGTAATGCCATCCCATTTAAAATCGAAGCCATCGCAAACTCACGAACTCCGAAATAAATATTGCGTCCATCTGGTGTTACTTTAGAGAAATCTCCACCATTTTTAATATTTGTTTTATTTGAATGAGAAAGGTCAGCAGATCCCCCTAAGAAATAAGGAATCGCCGAAGCAATAGCATTAATTGCTTCATTGTTTGTATCACGTGTAGCTGCAGAATGCCCTGTTTCATAAGTTGGCATCACGTCTTTTAAATCAACTACTAATTCATTATTCATTGCTTTTGTTAACTCTTCTGCTAATTCTGGATAAGCTTTTGAGTAACTTGCAAATAATTCATCCCACATCTTATTAGCAACTTGTCCACGTTCTTTAATTGTTTCATTAAAATGATGATAAACTTCAGCTGGTACCGTAAATGGCTCATGATTCCATCCATATTGTGATTTAGCATACGCCCCGTCCTCATCACCAAGAGGTGCACCATGAACTGCATTTGTTCCTTGAAGTTTTGAACCATATCCAATGACTGTTTTCACTTCAATAATTGACGGTTTATCTGTTGTTTGTTTCGCACATTCGATTGCTTTATTGATGGCTTCAACATCATTTCCATCTTCAACACGTTGAATATGCCAACCATAAGATTCATAACGCTTTAAAACATCTTCTGTAAAGCTTTGTGTTAAATCTCCATCTAAACAAATGTCATTTGAATCATATAACACAACCACTTTTCCAAGCCCTAAATGTCCAGCAAGTGATGATGCTTCACTTGTTACCCCTTCCATTAAATCTCCATCACCACAAATTACAAAGTTGTAATGATCGATTAACGAGTAACCTTCTTTATTATAACGGCTTGCTAAATACTTTTCTGCTAATGCCATTCCGATTGCCATTGGAATTCCTTGTCCAAGCGGTCCACTTGTAGCATCAATTCCATCTGTATGACCATACTCAGGATGTCCTGGTGTTTTTGAATCCCACTGACGGAATTGTTTAATGTCATCCATGCTCACACTATATCCTGATAAATGTAGTAATGAATAAAGTAACATTGAACCATGTCCTGCCGCTAACACAAAACGGTCACGATTAAACCAATTACTATTACTTGGATTTGCATTTAAATGCTGTGTAAATAATGTGTAAGCCATCGGTGCTGCCCCTAACACAACACCAGGATGTCCTGATTTCGCCTTATTGATAGCGTCAATACCTAATGTTCGAATTGCATTAATTGATTGTAATGAGATGTTATTTTCCACGTTATTACCTCCTCTATACCACCTATATAATACCCTTTTGTCGAAATTTTTACAATATTTTAGAAAAAATTTTTATTTCACAATCTAACAACTATCTTTTCTTTCATTCTAGCGTTCTTCTCCTTATTCTCGACGTAACCTTCTATCCTCTAATCAGGGAATACGATTTTTTATAATAAAAGAGATTAGAATGAAAAATCTCGACTTATTTTTGCTGATTTTAATCCTGTTTTTTATAGAATTAATGCATAGGGATTACAGGATTTGCTAGCATATGTTATAATAAAAAGGAGTTATTTAATAGGGAGGTTATCACGTATGCCACGTAAAATTCTTGATACTTGTATCGCTTGTGGATCTTGTGCTGCTGAATGTCCAGTAGAATGTATTTCTGAAGGAGATATCTACTCAATTGATGCAGACGTATGTATTGACTGTGGGGCTTGCGAAGCAGTTTGTCCAACAGAATCAATTATCGAAGCATAATTCTAATCAGAATAAAAAAAAGATTTGCCTAAGGGCAAATCTTTTTTTTATTAATGAATCACAGTTCCGCGCTCTTCTTGAATTTTTTTAACTTTCTCTGGCGTCACATCATCACCATTTGGATCAATGACTCTCATATTTTCAATTGTATTTTTCATACTTTCTCTGAAAGTTAATAGATACTCTTCACGTAAAGCTTGTTGCTCTTTCATTTCTTCTTCAGTTAAAGTTCCTTCTTTTTTCTTCTTCGCTAATTCATTTAAACGACTTAATTTTTCTGGCGTTAACATTTTTAGCACCTCCATGTTTGATCACCCTTTTAATATACCAAATTTCACTTCTTTTGATAAGCAAATACTTCTAAAAACGGAATAATCGTATTCGGTTTTAAATACATAAGTAGATCCGTGATATCAGTCAGTGCAATCATCATCATTCCTAAACAAATAAAATAAAATCCAATTAAATATCGATAACTATAAATAAATAAACAAAACTTATTAAACATCTTTATCCCTCTTTTATTAAAACAAATGTTCGATTTTATAATTTTATTATATTCGAACATTCGTTTGTCGTCAATATAAAAAGAACAAATGTTTGTCTTTTATTCTTTTTACTGATATAATGAAATTAATAAAATGGAAGGAGGTTATATCATGAAACCTATTACAAAACGTCAACAAGCGATTCTTGATTTTATTAAAGCCGAAATTGATAAACGAGGATATCCGCCAAGTGTTCGAGAAATTGGAATAGCTGTTGGTCTTTCATCAACTGCTTCAGTTCATAACCAACTAAATCAACTTGAAAAGAAAGGATTTATCCGTAAAGATAAATCGACAACACGAGGAATTGTGATTTTAGCAAATGAGACAGAATCAAAGGCTGCTAAAAATGATTCAAAAATTATTGAATTCAAATCGGTTGTTAATGTTCCGGTAATCGGTAAAGTAACAGCAGGGATGCCAATTGAAGCCATTGAAAACCCTGATGATTTCTTCCCTCTTCCGACACATTTAATTCCTTCTAACCAAACTGTCTTTATGTTAAATGTCCATGGTGATTCAATGATTAATGCTGGAATCCATGATGGTGATCAAATCATCGTGCAACAACAGCAAGATGCCCATAACGGGGATATTGTAGTAGCCATGCTAGATGATCATGAAGTGACGGTTAAACGGTTCTTCAAAGAATCTGGTCATATTCGTTTACAACCAGAAAATGATTTATTAGAACCGATTATTGCCAACGATGTTTACATCGTTGGCAAAGTAATCGGTTTATTTAGAAATATGCACTAATCAAAAATACCTTAATGAATCATTCATTAAGGTATTTTTTTATGTCACTTCACTTTAATGCCTTCATCCCTTTGTTATTCTAACTTCAGCTTTTTGGTTAAGTAAACATCTAACTCCCTCTAAACTAAAGATGAGTTAAAAAACAGTCATCGCCATCATTCTCTTGCTACTAAAAAATTTATCAAAAAGTATCAACTCTCCTTATTAAATAAAAAATGGATTAACAATCTAGTTAATCCATTTTTTTTAATTCAATATAGGTTAAAACATTTTGAACCGTTTTTTCAAACTGATTTACATCCACCTTGAACCACTTAACATCCATTTGATTATTAAACCACGTATATTGACGCTTTGCATAACGACGTGAATTGCGCTTAATTAATTCTTTACACTCCTCAAGAGACGTGAGGCCATTAAAATAATCATATAACTCTTTATAACCAATGGCACGAATCGATTGTGCCGTCTGAGGAATTCCCGCTTCAAATAAAGCTCTCACTTCCTCAACAAGTCCTGTTTCAAACATAACATCCACACGTTTATTAATACGGTCATACAATACATCGCGATCATCTGTTAATCCGATTAAAGCAACGTCATATATCAATTCATGTTGTTGTGTTTGAATCATCTCAGATTTTTTCACCCCTGATGTTTCAAAAATTTCAAGCGCGCGAATAACACGCTTACGATTATTCGGGTGAATCGTCTTCGCAGCTTCTTCATCAACCTCTGCTAATTTTTGATGCAAGGATTCATTATCAAAATCCTTATATTTTTCATCATCGACTTCTTTCGTCTCTGATTCTCCTGCAAATTCGTAATCATATAAAACACTTTTAATATAAAGTCCCGTCCCCCCTACAATAATTGGCATGTTCCCGCGACTTTTAATTTGATCAATCTTTGCACGCACCGTTTTTTGAAATTCCGCTACTGAATAAGGTTCATCTGGATTTTTTTCATCAATTAAATGATGAACAATCCCTTCACGTTCTTCAATCGTTGCTTTGGCTGTTCCAATGTCCATTGTTTTATAAATTTGCATCGAATCACCACTAATGATTTCACCCTTTAACTGCTTCGCTAATTCAATACTTAACTTTGTTTTTCCAACTGCCGTCGGACCTACAATACAAATAACATCCATTTTTTTCACCTACATGACTCGCTTGAACAATTTTTCAATTTCATATTTTGTTAATTTTACAATAATCGGACGTCCGTGTGGACACGTATATGGTTGATCACATAAACATAAATCAACTAACATCTGTTTAATTTCATGCTCATTAATATACTGATTCGCTTTAATCGACCCTTTACAACTCATCATAATCGCCACTGATTCGCGTAACTTACCAATATCCACTTTATTATCATAAATGATTTGCTGTAAAATCGTCTCTACAATTAATTTAGCATCTAAATTTTGAACCCAGACGGGAATCGTACGAACAACAAGTGATTGACCGCCAAACTCTTCAATCTCAAATCCAAACTTCATTAAAGAAGGTAACGACTCCTTTAAAAGCAATAATTCATTCGCCGAATATTTTAACACCATCGGAATAATGAGTTCAATACAATCACCCTTCACATCTTTAAGTAAGGCATAATTTTTTTCATATTGTATACGTTCCATTGCGGCATGTTGATCGACAATAAATAATCCTTCTTCATTTTGAGCCAATAAATACGTTCCGTGTAATTGCCCAATATAATGAAGTTCTAACTGCGGAATCGCTTGTCTCGTTGGAACGACCACTTTAAAATCTTGAGCGGGTTGTTCAAGTGAAACCATCGGTTCTGCCACTTCTTCAACATGAACTGACTCTTTTTTTACGTCAACACTCTCTTTTTTTAATTCAATAGGATTTTCATCAACCATCTGAACCGCAATCGTCGGCTTAAAAGTCGCCTCCTTCGTTAAACTTAACGTTTGCTGAATTGGCTTTGGCATCACGACCTTCGGCTCTTCAATTTGTGTTTCTGGAATATATTCTACTTGCTTTAACACGTTGCGAAGTTCATGATAAATAAATGTTTTAAGTGATTCCTCCTGCGAAAAGCGGACCTCAAGCTTTGCTGGATGAACGTTAACATCCACTAAAATGGGATCTAGTTTTAAATTAAGCACCACAATCGGATACTTATCTTTAGGCAGTAACGTATGATAAGCCTCTATAATCGAACGCATCAAATTATAATTACGAATCGCGCGCCCATTCACGATAATCGTCACATAATTACGGGAAGCACGATTAATAATCGGATCGCTTAAAAATCCAGAAATCTCAAAATCATCATTTTTCGCCGAAAATGGAATCATTTTTTTAGCTACATCAAAACCATAAACACTTGCAATCACGCTTTGCAAATTATTTTGTCCATTCGTTTGAAAAAGTAAACGTTGATTATTTAAAAGCTTGAATGCAATTTCAGGGTGAGAGAGTGCAATTTTATTTAAATAATCTGTAATATGACTAAGCTCTGTATTCAATGACTTAATATGTTTTAAGCGAGCTGGTGTATTAAAAAATAAATGATTGACTTCCATCTCCGTTCCTTTACGCATCACACCCGGCTCATTCACTAAAACTTCTCCTGCTTTAATATTTAAATGAACACCCGAAGACGCACCATCCGATGTTTTCACATGAACATCTGAAACCGAAGCAATTGACGGAAGGGCCTCACCACGAAACCCAAGTGTTTGAATTCTAAAAATATCATATTGGGTTTTAACCTTACTCGTCGCATGACGTTCAAAGGCAAGGAGAGCATCACTCTCACTCATTCCCTCCCCATTATCGATCACTCTGATTTGACGAACACCTGAGTCCTGTAATTGAATTTCAATACTCGTACTATTAGCATCAATCGCATTCTCAAGCAACTCTTTAACAACTGAAGCGGGGCGCTCAATTACTTCCCCCGCTGCAATCATATTGGCAAGTTGCTCACTCATACGTCTAATTTTTCCCATACGTCACCTACTTTCGATTATTGAGTTTAACCTTAATCTCATACATCGCATTCATCGCTTGCATTGGCGTTAACTGATATAAATCAATAGACTGTAATTCTTCAATAATATCCTCATATGGATTGACAATCTCGACCTTTTTTTCAACTTTAACGACTTCTTTAACAATTGGTTTAGCCTCTTCAAATAACGATAACTGCCCACTACCTCCTAAAACCTTTGGTTCTTCTTTTACAACAGGAGCTGGTTGAATCATCACTTTATCTTCTTCAAGAGCTGTTAATAACTCTTTTGCACGTGTTATTAAGGGGGAAGGAAGTTTGGCAATTTCTGCAACATGAATTCCGTATGATTTATCCGACGGCCCTTCCATTACTTTATGCATGAAGATTAACTGACCTTGATGCTCTTCGGCACGAACATGGCGGTTCTGTAAATGAGGACATTGCTGTTCAAGTTGTGTTAACTCATGGTAATGTGTCGAAAATAAGGTTTTAGCACCGATATTATCATGTACATATTCTATAATCGATTGTGCAAGCGCCATTCCATCAAACGTAGCAGTTCCACGTCCAATTTCATCTAATAAAATTAAACTATCTTTTGTCGCATGCTCCAATGCATAATTGGTTTCCATCATCTCAACCATGAACGTACTATGACCCGATACTAAATCATCCGCTGCTCCAATACGTGTAAAGACTTGATCAAAAATTGGAAGATTGGCTGAACTTGCCGGAACAAAGCATCCAATTTGAGCCATAATGGAAATCAGGGCTAACTGACGCATATACGTCGATTTACCTGACATGTTAGGGCCTGTAATCAATAGGATTGATAAATCTGATGGCATGATACAATCATTTTCAACATATTGCACATCTTTTAAAACTTTTTCAACAACAGGATGACGTCCATCTTTAATTTCAATCACATGATTTTTATTTAACATCGGACGCGTGTAACGATTCTCTTCACTCATTGTTGCAAAAGCTTGTAATACATCAAAATACGCTAGCACTTTTGCAATCTGTTGAATTTTAGGAATTTCATTTTTAACAATGCCACGAAGTTCTGAGAACAATTCATATTCTAATTGGATTGATTTTTCTTCTGCATTTAAAATTAAATTTTCTTTTTCTTTTAATTCTTGTGTCACAAAGCGCTCCGCATTCACTAACGTTTGTTTACGTTCATATCCTGCATTCTCAGGAATCAAGTGCAAGTTTGCTTTACTGATTTCAATGTAATAACCAAATACTTTATTAAACTTAATTTTTAATGATTTAATTCCTGTTTTTTCACGCTCTTGTGCTTCTAAAGCCAAAATCCAATCTTTTCCATGGTTAATAACATAACGATACTCATCTAATGTCTCGTTATAACCATCTTTAATAATGCCACCTTCTTTAATTCCAATCGGTGGATTTTCAACAATCGCTTTTTCAAGCAACTGCGTCATATGAGTACAATCAACCATCTTTTCAAGTTGTGAAAAAACCGATGGAATTGATAGTTGACTGAGTAACGATTTAATGTTCGGGATTTGCTTTAGTGATGAATTTAATTGTAATAAATCACGAGCATTGGCGTTTCCAAATCCAATACGCCCTGATAAACGTTCTAAATCATAAACTTCATTTAAATGTTGTTTTAATTCTTCTTTCACCATAAAATCGCCAATGAAAGCTTCAACAACATCTAAACGTTCTTTAATCACTTGTTCATTAATACATGGACGTTCAATCCATTGTTTTAACAAACGACTCCCCATGGCTGTTTTTGTTTTGTCTAGTAACCATAGTAATGAACCTTGACGTGATTTTGAACGAATCGTTTCCGTTAATTCTAAATTTCGTCGTGAATTATAGTCGATATGTAAAAAATCATCATTCTTTGTTAAACTAACCGGCTGTAAGTGACCGAGTGCACTTTTTTGTGTCCGAATTAAATAGTTAATTAAACGTCCAAAAGCAGCCTGAAGATTTGAATCACTTATTTCTGATACTAAGATCTGATATTCAATAGGTAGAATACAATTTTCCTCAAACGATAAAACAATTTGTTTTAAGGCACGAAGATTATCAAACATTTTAATCTCAACATCTGGACCGATGACGATTTCCTTACACCCAAGGCTAATGAGTTCACCCATTAAAACTTGAGCATCTTTTTCTAAATTCATCGCATAGTTTTCACCTGTTGATAAATCACTATAGACGATTGAATAGCCTTGAGTGGTTCCAACAATTGAAATAATGAAATTATTCTCTTTTTCATTTAAAGCATTTTGATTCATCACAGTTCCAGGTGTTAACATTCGAACCACTTCTCGACGAACAACTCCCTTCGCACTCGCTGGGTCTTCAACTTGTTCACAAACTGCCACTTTATATCCTTTTTCAATTAATCGATTAATATAATTATCGGCCGCATGATGAGGAACCCCACACATTGGAACGCGTTCTTCTGCTCCTGCTTCACGCCCAGTTAATGCAATCTCTAACTCTTTCGCCGCCAGTTGAGCATCTTCAAAGAATAATTCGTAAAAATCTCCTAATCTAAAAAAGACGAATGCGTCTTGATAATTCTCTTTTATTGTTAAATATTGTTGCATCATCGGTGTATATTTAGACTTATCTCGCATAAAAAAACTCCTTTTTCAAGTACATGTTCTTTTATTATAGCACAAACCCGCTCGCTTGTCTGATGCAGATTCTTCTTATCATCGACGACTTTAAATCATTTTAAACAATTAACCTTTAGTTATTTTCCGGGAAATACTTATCTTCGTCATTTTTCGACTTTTTATCAATAAAAAAGAATAAGGCGAGATCGCCTTATTCTCCTCTGAATGGTGAGTTTCCTAAGAAGTTCGTATTGACTTGATCAATTTCTGAATCTTCATCATCTTCAAGATCTGCATCGTCAACACCAACAGGTCCTAAAATAGAAACGCGCATTTTTGTTTCCCCAATGACTTCTACAACCAGTTCGAATTCAACTTCAACAATGATTTCACCATCTTCAATTCTTGCATCCACACAAGTTGGTTGTTGAATTGTACGAGCGATGACTTCATCACCTTCGTATAAGCAATCACGGATGGTTCTATGAACATTAACATGATCTGCATAATCCACACATTTTCTTGCAACTTCAGTTTTTGTGTTCCCATCATATGAATACCACACGTTAATATCATAGAATCCTTTTACATCAACAGCATTATCACTTTTGCGCGCTCCGAATTTATGATTGATGATCCAGCAACCTAAAATACTATCAGCAGGTGCTGCTACATCATCAATAGATTCAGTAACACGAAATCTTTTTTTACCTTTACCAATTACAGCTTTGGTTACAATTTCACGAATATCATTCATCCTAATACCTCCTCACTGATACTATATTCAGCTCATATCTTATTTGATACTGAATTGGAGGACTTTATGATAATTCATTCAGAATTAATTTTATTCCTCCACTCCTAAAATTAAAAACATCTTAGCTATTCACTAAGATGTTTATTAACCTTATATTCTATTATATGAGTCATACTTTGAAATAGTTCATTTAATTCAATTTGTGTTTGAATATATTCATTAAACAGAGGATTAGCATAAAGCTCGTCTTCAAGTAATTTCATTTCTGATGCCACTGAAGACGCCGCTCCTGATTTATGATAATGTTCAAATTTGATTAACTCTTTTTGTTTTTGCAGATACTCATCATAAAGATTCAAAAGTCTTTCGTTTTGATGAACTTTAACCGCTAACTGACGGTATCGCACTATGACTTCATCTTGATCAAGTTTTTCTTTTAACGCATTAAATGACGCTAAATTAGTTAGTTGTGTCATCGTTAACCATTTCTCCTGCTAAATGCCATGTTTTAGCTTCCGTGATTTTAACTTTAACGATTTTTCCAATCGTAGATTCATCTGCTTTGAAGTTAACAAGTTTATTGTGACGTGTATATCCTGCTAATACCGTCTCATCATTTTTACTCGTTCCTTCAACTAAAACGTCAACTACTTGGCCTTCAAAACGTTTATTTCCATTACGGAATCCACGATTAATCGCTTCATTTAAACGATTTAAACGATCTTTTTTATCAGCTTCTGACACATTATCTTCCATACGAGCTGCTGGAGTTCCCTCACGTGGTGAGAAAATAAAGGTGAAGGCCCCTTCATACCCTACTTCTTCAACTAATGATAATGTATCTTGGAATTGTTCTTCTGTTTCACCCGGGAATCCTACAATGATATCCGTTGTGATTGAAACACCTGGAATCGCTTCTTTAAGATCACGCACTAATTGTAAATACATTTCACGTGTATATTTACGGTTCATACGTTTTAACACTTCATTATTTCCTGATTGAACAGGTAAATGAATATGCTCCATTAAGTTTCCGCGTTTTGCTAATGTTTGAATTGTTTTTGCATCAAAGTCACGCGGATGTGAGGTCGTAAAGCGAATACGTGGAAGATCAATTTTATTTAAATCATCTAATAAGTCACCGAATGTATATTCACGATCTTTAAAATCTTTTCCGTAGGCATTAACATTTTGTCCAAGTAATGTTACTTCTTGATATCCTTCTTCGGCTAAATGTTTAATTTCAGCAATGATATCTTCTGGTAGACGGCTACGTTCTTTACCGCGTGTGTACGGTACAATACAGTATGTACAGAATTCATCACAACCATACATAATATTAACCCAAGCTTTAATGCTACCTTGGCGAGTACGTGGCATATTTTCAACGATTTCTCCCTCTTGAGACCAAACTTCAATGACACGCTCTTTCCCCATTAATGCATTGTGAATATATTCTGGTAAACGATAAATGTTATGTGTCCCGAAGACTAAATCAACGTATTGATATTTTTCCATAATCTGATTTACAACTTTTTCTTCCTGTGACATACATCCACAAACCCCTAAAATCAAATCAGGATTTGTACGTTTTAATCGTTTTAAACGTCCTAATTCACCAAAAACACGATTTTCTGCATTTTCACGAATGGCACACGTATTTAAGATAATTAAATCGGCTTCTTCTTGTGTTGTTGCTTTGGTATACCCTAATTCTTCAGCAATTCCGATGATGGCTTCTGAGTCGTGCTCATTCATTTGACAACCATAAGTTTGAATTAAATATTTTTTTCCTTGTCCAATATTTTTAATTGAATTCTCAATCGCAAAATCACGGTGAACATGTGCCTGCTCACGACTACGTTTACGAGCATCCGTAATACTTGGACGTTGGAAATATCGACTATAATCTTTTTCTTCTTTTACTTGCTTTGTCTGCATTGAAAGTTCTTTTTGTTGTTCGTTCATTTTTATCACCCTATATCATAAAGCTCTATCTATCAAATTTTGTCCTTTTTGTGACAATTCATCAGTTACTTTCTCTATTATACAATCTAGCTTCATAATAATCAACTGATGTCATTTTCTGTTTTAAAAAGAGAGCGGTATAAAAAAAACTAGTGATTATGATTTCACTAGTTTTTTTATTTTTAAAATTTATTGTCTTGATTCAACAATCAGTTTAATTGCCGTACGTTCTTCTCCATCAATTAAGATATCTGTAAACGCCGGAATACAAATTAAATCTTTCCCTGTTGGTGCTACATATCCTCTAGCAATAGCAATAGCTTTTACTGCTTGATTTAATGCTCCTGCCCCAATTGCTTGAATCTCAACTAAGCCTCTTTCACGAAATGCATTAGCTAAAGCCCCCGCAACTGAATTAGGATTAGATTTAGATGATACTTTTAATACTTCCATACTAGTCCCCCTCTTTTTTGTTTTACACAGTAAGTTTATGCACCCTCATCCCGATACATGACTACTTTTTAAAGACTTGATTCTTTCTTGAGATTAATACGTTTAATTGATGATGCTTTCCCCGTTTTATCATTTACTTCAATTAAAACAGCATTTAACTGCGCTGAACCTTGTTCAACTGCATTAAAACGGATTGGTAAGCCTTCAATAAACTTATTAATAACATTCTCACGCTCAACTCCGATTACCCCATCAAGCGGTCCTGTCATCCCAACATCTGTAATATATGCAGTTCCTTTTGTTAATATGCGTTCATCTGCTGTTGGAACATGTGTATGTGTTCCCACGCAAGCACTAACACGTCCATCTACATAATAACCTAGTGCTACTTTCTCACTTGTTGCTTCTGCATGAAAATCAACAAAAATAATATTCGTACGCTTTTGCGCTTCTTTAATTAATTCATCAATGGCTAAAAATGGACAATTAATCATTGGCATAAATGTTCTTCCTTGAACTGAAATAACGGCAACCTCTAATGAATTAAATTTAATAAATGTTAATCCTTTACCTGGATTAGACGCTGGGAAGTTCCCTGGACGAACTAATTTATCTGCTTCATCAATAAAATCAAAAATAGAACGATTATCCCACGTATGATTACCAAGCGTCACAGCATTGACACCTTGTTCTAGTAAAAACTTATAGTATTTCTCGTTAATTCCTTTTCCGTGAGAAATATTTTCTCCATTCGCAATAATAATGTGTGGCTTATACATTTCTTTAATTTTTGGTAAGTTTTCTTGAATCATTTGACGACCAAGTGTTCCGTAAATATCTCCGATAAATAAAATTTTCATGATATCAGCCTTTCTTGTAGCATCTTGTAGCAATATTTTTTTAACATTAAAAAGCTATTGATACGACAGCATCAATAGCTTTTAAATCCATCATATGAACAATTATCTAGCTGTTTCAACAGCTCGAGTTTCTCGAATTACCGTAATTTTAATATTTCCTGGATATTCTAGTTCATTTTCGATTGTTTGACGAATTTCGCGCGCAACTTGATGAGCTTGAACATCATCTAATTGTTCAGGAATAACAGCCACACGTACTTCACGACCTGCTTGAATGGCAAACGCCTTTTCAACCCCTTCAAATCGACAAGCGATATTTTCAAGTTGTTCTAAACGTTTAACATAATTTTCAAGGGATTCACTACGTGCTCCTGGACGAGCAGCAGATAAAGTATCCGCTGCAGCAACAATAACTGCAATTAAACTCTTCGGTTCTACATCACCATGATGCGATGCAATCCCATCTATAACAACTGGGTGTTCACGATATCTTGTTGCTAATTCAATTCCAATCTCTACGTGGCTTCCTTCTACCTCATGATCCACTGCTTTTCCGATGTCATGCAATAAACCAGCACGTTTAGCAAGCTTTACATCTTCACCTAATTCAGCTGCAATAATACCCGATAAGAAGGCAACTTCCATAGAGTGTTTTAATACATTTTGTCCGTAACTTGTACGGTAATTTAAACGTCCTAAAATTTTCATTAAATCAGGATGAACTTTCCCGATTCCAACTTCAAATACAGCATTTTCACCGTATTCTCGGATGCGTAAATCGACTTCACGACGTGTTTTTTCAACAATTTCTTCGATACGTGCAGGATGAATTCTTCCATCTTGAACAAGTGTCTCTAATGTAATACGAGCCACTTCACGACGAATTGGATCAAAACATGATAAAACGACCGCTTCTGGTGTATCATCAATGATTAAATCTACCCCCGTTAATGATTCAATCGTACGTATATTTCGACCTTCACGACCAATGATTCGACCTTTCATTTCATCACTTGGTAAGTTAACAACATTGACACTATAGTCACTTGTCTGTTCTGATGCATATTTTTGAATAGCCAGTACAATTAACTCTTTAGCTTTTTTATCAGCCTCTAAACGAGCTTTTTCTTCTTCTTCTTTAATGTACTTCGCTACTTCATGAGACATTTCATCTTCTACACGTCTAAAGATGATTTCTCGTGCTCCATCTGTTGTTAAGCCCGAAATTTCAACTAATTTTTGACGTTGTTCTTCTAAAGTTTCTTCCACTTTGCTTTCTAGTTCTTTTAGTTCGAGTTGTTTTTCTGCTATAGCTTCATCTTTCTTTTCAAGAGCAATCTCACGTTTTTCTAAGTTTAAAATTCGACGATCTATTGTTTCTTCTCGTTGTACTAAACGTTCTTCTAAACGAACAAGTTCCGTTTTCTTTTCCTTAATGTCGCGCTCTGCATCAACTTTAAGTTTTTGAACTTCCTCCTTAGTTTCTAAAAGCGCTTCTTTCTTTTTTGATTCAGCTTCTTTTTCTGCTTTTGAGATGATATGTCCTGCCGATTGTTCAGCTCGTTCCATCTCAGCTTGATAGACTTTCTTTCCTCTAAAATTCCCAATAACTAACCCTATCCCTACTAGCAAAATGGAGATGATAATTTCTAGCATATGCGCACCTCCAATTAATTAATATCAAATTATCCGCCATAGATCTACTAAACGGTTCTATAGTTTGAAGATAATTAGTATTACGATATAATACTACATTATTTATTTTAATATTATTGTAATAACATGTCAAGAATTCCACAACAAACAAACAAAAACTGTTTCCTAATTTTTCTTATCTCCTTAAAAAGGTAAATTTGTTTTACAAATCTTCCTTATTTTCTACTATTTATTACTTTTTTATATAAAAAAGAAGCGTTTATTATAAACGCTTCTTTTTATTTTTATTCTTCATCAAAATTTAAATCTAAACCAGTATTTTGCACCGTATCTGTTGCAATATTTAATTCAGCACGAATTAATTCGGCTACTTCTTCCATCACAAATGGATTCTCTTTTAAGAACAATTTAGCATTTTCACGTCCTTGTCCTAATTTCTCACCGTTATAAGAGTACCAAGAACCACTCTTCTCAATAATATTATATTCAACAGCTAAATCAAGAATCTCTCCTTGTTTAGAAACCCCTTCACCATACATGACATCTACTTCAACTGTTTTAAAAGGTGGAGCAACTTTATTTTTCACGACTTTAATTTTCGCAACGTTTCCAACAATATCTGTTCCTAACTTGATTTGTTCTCCACGACGTACTTCGAGACGAATCGTTGAATAGAATTTTAAGGCACGTCCCCCTGGTGTTACTTCAGGGTTACCAAACATAATCCCCACTTTTTCACGGATTTGATTAATGAAAATAGCGATGGTTTTGGTCGTGTTAATCGCACCTGATAATTTACGCAGTGCCTGAGACATTAATCGTGCTTGTAATCCGACGTGTGAATCACCCATCTCACCTTCAATTTCAGCACGTGGTACTAAAGCGGCAACTGAGTCAATAACTAAAATATCAATCGCTCCACTTCGAACTAAAGCTTCAGCAATTTCTAATGCCTGCTCACCTGTATCAGGTTGCGACACTAATAATTCATCCGTATCGACTCCTAATTTTTCAGCATAAGCTGGATCCAACGCATGTTCTGCATCAATAAACGCAGCTGTTCCACCTTTTTTTTGTACCTCTGCAATGGCATGTAACGCAAATGTTGTTTTCCCTGAACTTTCTGGTCCATAAATTTCAATAACACGTCCTCGAGGATAACCTCCAACACCTAAAGCAGAGTCAAGTGCTAATGAACCTGAAGAAACAACTTCAATTCTTGTATCTGTTTTTTCACCTAGCTTCATGACAGATCCTTTTCCGTACTGCTTTTCAATACTTTTAAGCGCCTGCATTAAAGCTGCTTCGCGATTATTACTCATATATTTTAATCCTCCACTTTCATTATTTATCTACTTATAACATACCCATTTTGTTGACTATTTCCTTTAATTTAGTTTAATAATAAACTATTTTTTATTTTAGCGCAACAAAAAAGCGAACAAAAATTCGCTTTTTTAAAAAATATTTATTTTGCCCCATCAAAAATATGAAGATTTTTGTAAATATACTCAACCCCTGAAGCTAAGGTTAAAATAACAGCTAAGGCTACAAAGATTTGATCCACTGGTAAATTTAATAACTCAAATGGATAATTTAATAATAATAACGTTGAAATCATAATAAATTGAACAACTGTTTTGATTTTCCCTAACCATCCTGCTGCAATCACAACACCTTTTGAAGCTGCAATGGTTCTGAACCCTGTTACAATAAATTCACGTGCTAAAATAACAAACACAACCCAACCAGAAATTAATGTATTTTCAAGTAACATTAATAAAGCGGCTGTTACTAATAACTTATCTGCCAATGGATCCATAAACTTCCCAAAATCTGTAATCATATTATATTTACGCGCAATATATCCATCAATAAAATCCGTAATTGCGGCAACTAAAAAGATAATTAACGCTAAAATATTTGCAAATGGAATTTGATAATCATTTAGATTTACAACATTAAAAACTAAATTTGGGATATAAAAACAAACAATAAAAAATGGAATTAAAATCACACGTAATAGTGTCAACTTATTTGCTAAATTCATAACTTTCACCTATTTTACTTTCATATTTAGTGTAATGTATTGATGAGGAACCGTCTCGTCAATGCTAACTAGCTCTCCATTAATCATCATCTCTAATCCGGTTACATTACCGATATTAAATTCTAAAACTCCCTCATTATTGGTTAGCATATCTTTAGTAAACGTATACTCAAAGACATCATTAGTTCGATAAGTTTCCCCAGGAATAATACTTTGATTATTCATCGTTGCATTTAACCAACAATCATTGTTAAATACCATTTTTAAATCTAATTGCTCACCTTCAGACATCACATCATAAATCGTTGATTGATTGTTTTGTGATACTTTCGATATGGTTGTTTTTGGTAACGAAATTTCCGGTTCTACCATTTCTGCATCTTTTTTTTCTTCATTTTCTGTATTTTTTGTTGGTTCATTAATCAATTCAGATGAGTTTGGATTTTTAATCACAACTTCTTCGGTTGGTTTTTCTGAAGCCGCTTTAATCATGTCGATCACAAAATACCCACCTAAACCAATCACTAATATGGCAGCAACAATTCCACCAAGGCGACCAAAATTACGTGTTCGCTTCTCTGTCTTCTGTTTTTTAATTTTAACTTCAACTTCTCGTTTTATTTGTTCACCATAGAAAGATTGATAAATTTCATCTACATTTAAAGATAAAAAACTAGCATATTTTTTAATATACATTTTTAAATAAAACTCATCAAATCTTGAAAAATCGCCACTTTCAATATTCTTTAAATGTTGAATCGGAACCCCTATTTTGTCAGAGACATCGTCTAAATTTAAACTTCGATTCAAACGTTGTTCACGCAAATAATCAGCTAATTTTTGATTACTTTCTTTATTTGAAAAATCCATTTCCAACACCTCCCGTAACATCCATAAAAACAAACTAAATTAATAATAGCATACCTATATTTATTTAAAAAGTGAATATAAGTATTTTTATACCGAAACTATCAAATTTATCTTGTTTTTTCCAGTTATATTGATTGTCTTTATCTTTCATATGTTTAGTTAATTTAAATAATTCATACATTTTATATTTTGTTATAAACAAAAAAACACAACAAATCTTGTTGTGTGCTGTGTTTTTATTAAATGCATAGATAACATTCTGTAAGCCATGTTCTGTACCGTTGTACTACATACGGATGCCTCCTCGTACTCAGGTGGTAATTATCTGTCTGTAGAGAATAACTCTCTACCTTCCATACGCGTTCAGTTCCGCTTTAGAAGTGCCCCTACCAAATTTGGGTTTCTCGCTCGTGGGGTTTACCCGTTCCACTCTGCCGTTTCCGACAGTTATCGTCACTGTGGCACTTTTAAAGGTAATCACACCATATCCAAAGACTTAGGTGCTTTCCCAGCCGTCAGTCACATACTTGACTGCCCTAACTTATTGTTTGGTTAGGCACGATCACTACAACCATCGCAGGTTGTGCGAGCATGGACTTTCCTCAATGTCATAAGACACTGCAATTACCCGAATGTTACATTTTATATTATGGCAAATTTCAAAATAAAAGTCAATTGTAAATAAATTCTATTTTTTTATTTTATCTACCAAACTCCTTTCAATATTAATATGAAATCTTATGTAAGATTAGCTTTTTTTCCTTTTTTTTGATAAGATATACAATTAGGAGGTGTATAGCCCAGTGAATTATCCCCACAAAAAAAAATCAACTGTTATCTCTAAATCTTCAAGTGAAAAAACGATTACTTTTGGAAAACGTGGAATGTCTTTTGAAGATGATTTAAATCGTTCAAATGAATATTATTTATCCACAAATAAAGCGGTCATTCATAAAAAACCAACACCTGTGCAAATTGTTAAAGTAAACTATCCAAAACGTGCGGCTGCTGTTATAACAGAAGCCTATTTTAGAACGCCGTCAACAACAGATTTTAACGGCATTTTCAAAGGACACTATATCGATTTTGAAGCAAAAGAAACATCTAATGTAACTATTTTCCCTCTTCAAAATCTCCACGCACATCAGGTAGAACATATGGCTCAAGTTTTAAAACATGGGGGAATTGTCTTTTTACTTGTCAAATTTTCTAAATTTAATGAAATTTATTTACTTCCTGGTGAAAAGCTCATCGAGTTTTGGCAACAATATAAACTAGGTAGTAGACGTTCGATAAAACGTGAGGAGTTTTTGGAGCATGCAACCTTAATCAATGAAGGAGCGTATCCAAGAATTGATTACTTAAAAGTGGTAGAAGAATTATTCTTATAAAAAATAAAAGGCGGTGACGTTGATGAAGAAAAATAAAGGTGCACAAAAATTTTCTCTCACCCTATTTCAATCGGTTGGAACGATTTTAAAAGGATTCCTATTGGTTGTCTTATTGGGGGGAATCGCAGCAATGATGATTGGTGGTTTCATCATTTTCAAAACGATTGAAACTGCTCCAGAATTAGATATTTCAAAAATCTATGCGACAGAATCAAGTTATATTTATGATAAAGATGGAAATGTTATTGATGAACTTGGTGTTCAAAAACGTGAGTGGGTAACCTATGACCAAATCTCTCCTGTTTTAATTGATGCCATTGTCTCTGTAGAAGATTCAAAATTCTTTGAACATCACGGTGTAGACTGGCAACGTTTTTTAGTTGCTTTAATAACAAACTTAAAATCAGGTGATTTTGACCAAGGGGCTAGTACCTTAACTCAACAGTTAATTAAACAATCTCACTTAACTAGTGAAAAAAGTATTGATCGTAAAATCAAAGAGATTTACTTATCAATTCAAATTGAAAAAGTACTAACAAAAGAGCAAATTATTGAAGCTTACTTAAACTTCTCGCCCTTTGGAGGAAGTGTAAACGGAATTCAAAAAGCGTCTGAATACTACTTTGGTAAGGATGCAAGTGATTTAACATTATCAGAAGCTGCAACGCTTGCAGGTATTGTCCAATTACCAAACGTTTATCGACCAGATACCAATCCTGATGCAAGTGAAACTCGACGTAATACCGTTTTAAAACTAATGGTTAAACACGGATATATCACTGAAGATATGGCAACCCTAGCTGCTGCCAAACCAATTACTGATATGTTGGCTTATCAAACAAGCGGTGTCGATGATAAAACAAAATACCAGTCATTTATTGACGTTGTTATCAATGAAGTTCAAGAAAAATACGGTTTAGATCCTTATTCAGGACTTCAAATTTATACAACAATGGACCCATACGCCCAAGCATTTGTTTATGATTTACAAAATACAAATCAATATTATACTTGGCCACAAGATTTACAATCAGGAATTATATTCATGGATACGAAAACAGGAGAAATCAGAGCGATTGGGGGAGGAAGTGCTGAGGGTGAGCGTACGTTTAACTTAGCAACACAAATCCAGCGCCAACCTGGTTCAACAGCAAAACCAATTTTCGCTTATGGTCCTGCCATTGAATATCTTGGATGGGGTTCAGGAACAACCATTAACGATGATCATTATGCCTACCAAAATGGTAGTGATGTCATGGTTCATAACTACAACCACATGTATCAAGGACGTATGACAATTCGTAATGCTTTAAATAAATCATTAAATGTCCCAGCTGTTAAAGCATTTAATGCAGTTGGGGATAAAAAAGTAGCCGAATTTGCGCAAGGACTTGGAATGCCAGTTGAAGATACATTAAATGAATCAACAGCGATTGGTGGAGTTGAAACAGGATTCTCTCCTCTTGATATGGCAGGTGCTTACGCAGCGTTTGGTAATGGTGGAACATATAATGAACCTATCACCATTGAAAAAATCGTCTTATCAGACGGAACAACCATCTATGCCGATCAAAAATCTGAGACAGCAATGAGTCCTGAAACAGCCTATATTATAACGGATATGTTACACACGGTTATGACAGATGGAACCGGGAAAACGGCAAATGTTACAAGTATGTATTTATCAGGTAAAACAGGAACAACAAACTTCCCACAAGAAATTCGTGAAAAATATGGAATGCCAGACAATGCAATTCGTGACTCATGGTTTGTTGGATATTCAAGCGAATACACAGCAGCCATTTGGACCGGTTATACCGATACGAGCCAAGGACACTATATTTCAAACAGCGAACAATCAGCTCCTTGGTATGTCTTTAAAAACCTGATGTCTTATTTAAATCCAGCAGGATATGTGGAACCAACTCGACCTGATTCAGTAGTCAGTGTCACAATTGAAAAGGAAAGTGGTGCAGAAGATGGACAAGTACAATTAGCTTCTTCTTTAACACCGGATGCCTATAAAGCGTCTGAATTATTCCCTAAAGGTAGTCAACCATCTGTTTATTCAACGCGTTTTGAACAATTAGCTACACCACAAAACTTAACAGGATCTTATAATGGAAGCCAACTTCAATTATCTTGGGAACACATTAAAACTTATACGCTAGATTATAACTATATCAATAGCTTAATCAGTCAATATAAATCAATTACACCTAACTGTACAAAGTTAAGTAGCTGTAAAGAACTTGAAGTTCCAGAAGATCAACTTTACATGATGAAATTCCAATTAGATACAATTGGTGGAACTGTCTATGATGTGTATGCCAAAGACATGGATGGCAATGAGGTTCACTTAGGAACAACAAGTGATAATTCATTCACAAAAGATCTTGGATACGGTGAAATGTCTTACTATACAGATTTCTATATTCGTGCACGTTATGAAAATTACGGGGCTCTAGCAAGTAATAATTCAAACAGTATCACAGTAGACTGTGAGAATTGCTTTAAACCAGTTAGTATTCCAGATATGGCTGGTTGGACAAAAGCACAAGCTGAATCTTGGGGAAGTTCTAATGGAATTAATATTTCATTCAGTGACGAACCAAGCACAACAGTAGCTGAAGGAATTATCATTTCAAATTCTCCAAACAGTGGAACATTAACTCCTGGTTCAACCGTTTATGTCAAAGTAGCTACTAGCCAGTTAGTCGTTCCAAACTATCAGTCAGATTCAGACTTCATTAATAAATATCAAGCTTGGGGAACTCTGAATTCGATTTCAATTAAAGTCAACCAAGAAAATCATGAAACAATTGCAAGTGGTGGATTCATCGGTTCAAATCCGGGTATTGGATCTGCTATTACACCAGGTTCAACGTTAACCATCACGGTTTCAAAAGGACCTGCTAGTACCACACCAGAAACACCAGAAACGCCTGTCATTCCGGATCCAATTAATCCAGATTCAGGCGTAAATGGAGATGGTGATGATGATGAGCGAGCAACTCCAGTAGGAGCCCAAACGATTAGTTTCATCAGAACATTGTTTAACTTCTTTAACTAAATAAAAAAAGAGAAACGATTAAATCGTTTCTCTTTTTTATTTTTTAATTAATTTTTTTCCTTCTTTACATGCATCAAACAAAGGACAGGTTTCACATTTTGGATTCTTAGCCGTGCAGTGATAGCGACCAAAGAAAATCATTAGATGGTGTGCTTTTGACCATCTATTTTCTGGAATCAACTTCATTAATCTATTTTCTACTTCAAGGACCGTATCATCTTTTTTAGCAAAGTCTAATCGCTTTGAGATACGCTCAACATGTGTATCTACTGCTATACGTGGCACTCCAAATCCAACAGATAAAACAACATTGGCTGTTTTTCGACCAACACCTGGTAGTTTCACGAGTTCCTCAAATGTCGAAGGAACGACTCCATCATATTTATCTAATAAGATTTGAGACAAAGCTTGAATATTTTTCGCCTTATTTCGATATAATCCAATCGTTTTAACATCTTGCTCAAGCTCACTTAACGGAACCTTGATATAATCTTCTGGACATTTATATTTCTCAAATAACGTTTGAGTTAGCTTATTAACACTTTTATCGGTTGTTTGGGCAGATAATAAAACAGCTAATACCAGTTCAAACTCATTTTTAAAATTTAATTCACAGTGCGCATCTGGAAATAATGTTTCCATCACATCAATGATTTCAAGTGCTTTTTTCTTCGATACCATTTGCTCACTTCCTCTTTATTCATTCATCCAGTCATAATAAAAATTAGGATCGACTACTGGAGCTTCATTATTCGTTGCCATAGGACTTTGTTTACGTTGTCTGAACTGAATCAACTGACGTTTAGCTTCCTCAACGGTTGTAATATTTTTCTTTTTCCACTCGAGTAAAATTTTATCAATATAGCGAATTGATTTAATTTGATTCGCATTCACCTCATAAATGGCTAACTTAATCAGTTCTGGATCAAAATTATCTTCTGTCATCCACATGTGAATCGTTTCTATATCAAGCGGGCTTAAAATTCCAAACTCCTGCTCAAGCAACGTAAAAATCTCTTCTCGTTGCGTGGACTTCGATTGATTTTTCTTCTGTTTTAAATGCTTCTCAATACGCGTAAATAAAGGAGATAATGAATATTCTTCAAATCGTTTTCCAAATTCATCTGTTTTACTACTCACCAAGATATACTTACGTTCAACAAGACCGATAAATAATAGCGAACAACTGCCATCATCAAGCGTCATCTGTTTTGAAATGTCGGCAAAGGTCCACCCACCTGGATTCGTTTGAATTAAATTAGCTAGCAAACAAATAAAAACAAATTCTTGTTCATTTAACTCAAGCTCTTTATAGATTGTTAACAATAATGTATTAAAATCTAGCAGCTTTTTTTCCCATAAGTCATACATCATGTTTATACTCCTAATCAATAATAAAATGCGAAATCAATTCTCCGTCTAAAGCATTTAAAATCACATATTCCTCACCTTTAGACGTTGTCACTAACACTTCATAAATTGGATTTTCATCCAAAAACCCTAAATAATAATGCTTCACTTTCCCACTACCTGTTAGCGATAAAGCTTTATTTACAATGGCATCAGTTGATAAAATCTTGTTTATTTCGACTTGATAAACCACGACATTATCTTTAATAAAATAATACTGCTCTGTCTCATTCGTTAGCAATACTTTAGCCACGTAATAGGCATCAATCCCTTGATACTCAGAAATTTCAAGCACTTGCTCAACCTCCGGTAACTTAGAAAGCGATGACTGATAATTCATCAAACTTTTTTCATGTCCCATTACATAAGAAAATAGTAATAAAAATCCCGAAATAATTAGGACAATTATTAATAAAACAAATCGTTTTAACCACCTATTTTTTGATTTCATAACCTTCTCCTAACTGTTGAATATAGTTTCGCAAACTCACGACCTCATTTTCAAGTGTTCCCATTACAACTTCAAACTCTAACGCCTCAAGTAGCTGACTAAGCCATGGACCTTTAGGGTGATTAATACACTGTATAATATCCGCTACCTCAATCGCCAATTCTTTTCGATCAGTAATCGGTAGCTCTCTTAACTCAAATTTTTCAACTGATTGTTTTAATACATTCTGAATTCGATGATAATGGAGAGCTAAATCTTCTTTGTATTTATACTGAATATACTGAGGGGGCAACTGTTTGTCATAACACTCCCTAATCGCTTTAATCATACGCTTTTCAACGTTAGAAAAAGGCCAAGCTTTTAAATAGTCTTCCATTTCCTCAACTGTCAAACCAATTAACGCAAATAACTCAACGCCCTCTTCTAGCCTTGCTAAGTTAGAACTTGAATATCGCTTCAGTTCTTTAAAATAAGTGATGGAGTCACAAAGTGGGGTATGGATTAGCAGATTAAATGCCTTTAATGAAAACTCACCACTTACCATCCCTTCAATTTCTTTTTTGATTCGTTCTTTTGAGATGTGTTCAATTAAAGCGCCCACTTCACCTATTGCTTTAGACGTTTCATCCTCTAACTCAAAGCCGAGTTTTGACATAAAACGAAGTCCGCGCAACATTCGTAGCGGATCTTCAATAAAGCGCTCCTTCGCCTCTCCTACGGCCTTAATTTGACGATTACTTAAATCCTTAAGTCCATGAAAGGGATCCTCAAGCGTTCCATCAATTGACTCTGCTATCGCATTCACCGTAAAGTCTCGACGCTTTAAATCTTCTATTAGAGATGACGTAAACCTAACCTCACTCGGTCTTCTAAAGTCTTCGTATGCTTCTTCAACACGAAAAGTTGTGACTTCAACCGGTATTCCTTCTATCATGACGGTCACCGTTCCATGTTTAATTCCAGTCTGAATCGTCTTTTCAAATAACCCAATGACGACATCAGGTTTAGCGGACGTTGTAATATCAATATCATAAATGTCTCGACCTAGCAATCGATCGCGAACCATTCCACCTACAAAATAAGCTTCATATCCATTTTCTATCAAACGGTTCAAAACAACCTTTCCAACACGGATTAAACTCATTTTTAACACTCCAATTTAATTATACTCCTTTTATTATACTTAACATTAAACAAGATAATCAATAAAAAACCTCCTTTATTATTTTAAGGAGGTTTTTATCTTCTTAATCAATTAAATGTTGTAATCCATACACCAGTTCATTTAAGTTTTCAACTTTTCGAATGGCTAAAATAATTCCTTTTTCAAATGAATGGCGGCTATTGGATTGATGGATGAGCTCAAGTGTTTGATAATCATCACTAATTAACACCTGATGTTTCGCTAAAATCCCTGGCATTCGAATACTATGCACATGAGTTGAGGCTAACTTTCGTTTCAAAGAACAGTCTAGTGTATTAGCTAAATAAACTGCCGTTCCTGATGGTTTATCTTTTTTATTGATATGATGATATTCTACAATTTCAAAATTATCAAAATAATGAGAACACATTTCCGTAAACTTATTAATTAAAATGGCACCAATTGAAAAGTTTGGGGCAATGACTCCGCGCCCTCCATATTGTCTGGCCACATCTTTTAAATAATCGACGTCAGCTTTATTAAATCCAGTCGTTCCGATCACAATCGATTTTCCTGATTTTAACATGAGTTCCGACGCTATTTTTGCAAATTCATAGACAGTAAAATCAACATACACATCAAACTCAATTTCATTAATTACTTTTTGAGGGTCTGAATATACGGGGATGTCACCCGTTAAATCTTCTACTTCACTCACACCAGCTACTAACTTTAAATCTTCCTCATTCTTCAATGCTTCGACAAGAAAGCTTCCCATTTTCCCATTTAAGCCACCCACTACTATCTTTTTCATCATCTCACCTCAAAATTTGTCTATTCGTTATAGTTTATTCATCCATTCATGATATAATAATAACTAATAGTAAAATATTCTAGGAGGTTCTAACGTGTCACAAAAATTATTAAAACAACTACTATTGATTTCTTTAGGAACCGCATTGATGGCTTTTGGAATTATAAATTTTGCCATCACTAATCACATGGCTGAAGGTGGATTTACAGGAATTACAATTATTTTATTTCATGTCTTTGGAATTAGTACGGCTGTTTCAAACCTACTCTTGAATATACCTATGTTAATTATCGGATACAAACAATTCAGTAAAAAAGGATTTTGGCTCACGATTTTCGGAACGGTTATGCTGTCTGTTTTCCTAAGAATCTTTGAAATGATTGGACATATTATCCCGCCACTTCCAAATGATATGATTTTAGCTGCTATCGGAATGGGAGTCTTTGTGGGTTCTGGACTTGGGATTATCTTTAATGCGGGTGGAACAACAGGTGGTGTTGACATTATTGCTAAAATTATAAAAGATAAACTCGACATTCCAATGTCACGTACAATGTTCACTTTTGATGCTATTGTCATCACGATTTCACTTATTATTTTCTTATCATTTACAAATGCCATTTATACCATTATTGGGCTTTATATTGCTGCCATTATCATTGGAAAATTCCAAGAAGGTTTCCAGGCTGGACACAAGGTTCTCATTATTTCAAATAATTATGAACAAATTGCAGCTGCCATTCACACTAAAATGAACCGAGGGGCAACCTTTATTCATGGGATGGGAACTTATAATAAAAATGATAAAGTCATTGTCATGACCATTATCAATAAACGCGAGTTATCTTCTTTAAAAGAACTTATTTATAAAATTGATCCTCAAGCTTTCGTAACTGTAAGTCATGTTTATGAAACATTAGGAGAAGGTTTCACATTTGATTCAAATGGAATCCCATACTTTGATTAATACCTAAAAAAAATCCTATCTTGATAGATAGGATTTTTTTTATTAGTCATTATTTCGTTGATTAAAAATCATAATTAAACGTAATAACTCGGCAATCGCAACTACAGCTCCCGCTACATACGTTAAAGCTGCTGCCGTTAAGACTTTACGTGCCCCAGCTTTCTCTTCATTACCATATAAAATATTTAATTCACCTAACTGTGTTAGAGCACGAGCTGAGGCATTAAATTCAACTGGTAATGTCACGAGTTGGAATAATACAGTGATTCCGACCATGATAATTCCAAGTAATAAGAAGTTTCCTCTTCCTAAAACAAATCCAAGTAAGATGGCAATATAACCAAATTTATTCGCGAAATTAACCAGTGGGAACATTGCCGAACGGAATTGTAGCGGGGCATAGGCATTCGCATGTTGAATGGCGTGTCCACACTCATGTGCCGCTACGGCAACCGAAGCAATCGAGTTTCCACGATAAATATCACTTGATAAACGAACCGTTTTACGAGTTGGATCATAGTGATCACTCAAACGACCACCCACTTCTGTTAAATGAACATGTTGTAATCCATTCATATCTAAAATACGTCGCGCTACTTCTGCTCCCGTCATTCCAGATGAATTACGGACACGAATGTAGTGATTAAACGTTGACGTTAACTTAGCCTGTGCGAGCATTGGGACAATTAACGCAATTAATAGATAAATGATGTATGAAGAATCCATATACATTCCCCCACCATATCCATACGGACTATAATATAAAAACATTACTGATCACCTCAATCAATATCTTATTTAGAATGTATTATACCTCTTTTAAGACAAACTGTCTTGATTATGTAAATTCTTTTACAATTATTACATCAAATTCTCTAGAAGTTCGCGAGCTGGTGTTGCAGATGGGTCTAACTGTAAAATACGTTCTAATAGCTTAATCGCTTCGTTAGATAATCCTTCTTCAATTAAGAACTGAGCATAATCAAATAAAAATTCAACGTTATCTGCAAATAATGCGGCTCCTTGTTCAAAGCACGCTTTTGCCTCATCATATTCTTCTAACTCTAGATAAGCAATCGCTAAGTCCCAAGTAAAATGATCATCATATAATCCATTTTCTTCATAATGTTTAATATTATGAACCACTTCCTCATAATCTTCTAACATTAAACAAATACGGTTGCTTCTTAGAGCTGACTCTAAATCTTCAGGGTCTAAATTTAAAGCCTCATAGTACGCATCACGAGCGGCTTCAAAATCTTTTAACTTTTCTAATGCTGTTCCTTTAATCGAATATAGCTCCGCATTATACTCATTATGTGTCATTCCTTCTGCAACCATTTCTAATGCTTTTTCATAATCTTCTTCTTTTAAGTAGATTTTAGCTAAAATCGGATAAATCGTATCGTAAGAAGGATCTAATTCTTTTAATTCTTGGAATACTTTCTTTGCCTCAACCTCATCATTTAATTGATAAGCTAAAAACCCTTTATTAAATAGTTGATCGGTATTTAATTTTCCAAAATATTTTTCTGATAACTCAAATTGTTCTAAAGCTTTTTCAAACTCACCAATATGAGAATAGCAGGTAGCTAAACGATCATACACGTTAATTTCAGCTGATAAGCCACATTCAATTAAATCTAAATATAAATTTAAAGCCTGCTCGAATTCTCCGATATGATGATAAAACTCTGCATAAGCTAATTTAATCAAATCATTTTTAGGTTCTAAGGTCATTGCTTTTTTTAATTTATCTTCGGCTACTTCGAATAACCCCTGAGCAATATACATATCAGCCTCTAGTAATAAAACACTCACATCTGACTCATCATCACTTCCTGATAATAAATCTAATGCTTTTTCATCTTCCGCTAAATCTAAATATAAATCAGCTAGGAATGTTCTTAAATTCGTTTCATGCGGATATTTTGAAATTAATGGCTCTACTAATTCAATCGCAGCTGAAACACGTCCCAGTGCCGCAAAAATTTGTGCTACTAAGAAAATTTCATCATCGTTAGCATGAAAAGCAAAATGTTGCATTTGTTCAACGACTTCTTCTGTTATTTGTCCTTTTTCATATAATTCAATAAACGTTTCAATTGTCATATAAAACACCTCTATTTTTCTATCTTCAACATCATTCTCACTTATTTTAAAACTTTTTGCATATGCACTAAAAAGTCAGGATATGAAATATTCATCGCTTGCATCTCTTCTATTTCAAGCTCATTTTTCATCAATAATGATGCCACATATAACATCATTGCAATGCGGTGATCACCATGGCTTGAGACTAAAGCAGGGTGATAGCTCAGATTAATGTCGCCGTTAATAACCATACCATCTTCGGTTGAGAAAAGGTTGGCACCAATGGCTTTTAACTCTCCAACCGTCACATCAATTCGATTCGTCTCTTTTACTTTTAATTCTTCTGCATCTTTAATGATGGTTTGTCCCATCGCTTTCGTTGCCAGTAAGGCGATGATCGGAATTTCATCAATTAAACGAGGAATCATCTCACCTTCAATGATAATCCCCTTTAAATCTTTCGTATACTGAACTCGAATATCCGCCACTCGCTCACCACCAAAATAACGCTCATTTTGGATAGTCAGACGTCCTCCCATTTGCAAGAGGACATCCACAATGCCACAGCGAGTTTCATTTAGACCCACATTTTTAAGGATAAGGTCACTGCCTTCAACCATTAAGGCTGCTACCATAAAGAAAGCCGCCGATGAAATATCAGCTGGAACAAAGACTTGGCCTGGCGTTTTTGGCATCTGAGGCCCACTTAAGGTAATCACACGGTTCTCCTTATTATAGACAATTTGGAAATCTTCAAACATTTTTTCCGTATGATCACGCGTCGGAACCGGTTCATGGATTTTCGTTTCTCCACTTGCAAACATAGCCGCTAACATAATAGCTGACTTCACCTGAGCACTTGCTACTGGTAATTCATACTCAATTCCATTAAGACTTTGTCCTTTAATCGTAGCTGGCAACGTCTGATCATGTGTTAATTCAATGCAAGCTCCCATTTGTTTTAATGGACTTGTCACACGTTTCATTGGGCGCTTTGACAATGAAGCATCACCAACTAACGTTAGCGTTGTTGGAAGAGCGCTTAACACCCCCATCAATAAACGTGCAGTCGTTCCTGAATTTCCGGCATCAAGAATGGAATTTGAATAGGTAAATCCATCTACACCTGGGCTATCGATGATTAATTGATTAGCCGTTAATTGATACGTCACCCCAAACTGTTTAAAAATTTCAAGCGTGCTTAAACAATCAGCCCCTAGTAGCGGGTCATGAATGACAGTTTGTCCAGTTGCTAAACTACTTAGAATAATAGCACGATGCGTAATCGATTTATCTCCTGCGACTTGTAACTCTCCACTTAAACGCATCTTTATAACCTCCTATCGTTCATCCATTTTAAAAACTGCTTAACATATCGTTTCGTCTCTTCACGCGTCAAACTAACAAGGCATGGAGACTGTTTATCATCTAATAATACAAATCGAATCAATTGTCGATCATTTTTCTTATCATGATCCATATAGTTTAAATACGTTTCAATCTTCTCTTCTTCTAATAAAATCGGATAATTTAATTTAACTAATGTGTTTAAATACTTCATCAAATCAACTTGAAGGAATAGTTTTTCCTGACTTACAAAAAGAGCAAAAGCCATCCCAATTGCGACAGCTTCTCCATGAGAAAGGGATGGATACACCAGTTCAACAGCATGGCCAAACGTGTGCCCAAAGTTTAAAAAAGCACGTTGTCCTTTTTCAAATTCATCAGCCTCTACAATCACTTGCTTCACCTTTAGGCTGTCAATTAAAATCGGTGAAAAAGAAGGGTGCTTTAACGGTTCAAGAGATGGATAACTCATCAGTTTTGTTAGTAAATCATCATTTGCAATAAAACCATGTTTCAGCATTTCAGCAAATCCACTACGCCACTCTTTATCACTTAACGTCTTTAAAAAATCAAGATGATAAATAACGGCAAGAGGAGGATAAAATGCACCAATTAAATTTTTACCAAGCTCATGATTAATGGCAACCTTTCCACCAATCGCACTATCGTGTGCCAATAGCGTTGTTGGGATTTGAATAAAATCAATCCCTCTCATGTAAGTCGCACTGACGAATCCAGCTAAATCTCCGACAACGCCCCCTCCAAAAGCTAACACTAAACCACGACGATCGACCTGATGTTCAATTAAAAACGTCTGAATTTCATAATAATTTGATATAGATTTAGAAGACTCGCCTGGTTTTATCACGAAAACAGGGGACTCAGAAGGTAAATACTCTTTCAGTTGCGCGTAGTGAAGATCATAAACCGTTTGATCGGTTATCACCACAACTTGACTCGCCTTTTGAATAAATGGATTTAAGGAGGCTAAACAATCTCCGACATAAATGGGATACGTGGAATGCTTCGTTTGAATCATTAATTTTTGCATTAGTATAACCTCACATATTCACGATAAGCATTCATCGAATCGATTAGTTGGCTCATTTGATTTGATTGAAACTCGTCTATTATAGCAGTTGCAACTTCAATAGCCACCACCGCTTCTAAAACAACACCTGCCGCCGGAACCACACAGGTATCGGAGCGTTCAATCATACTTTCTTCAACTGCTTTCGTTTCAATATGAATGGATTGAAGGGGTTGATACAGTGTTGGAATTGGTTTAATCATCGCCTGAATAACAAGTGGCATTCCATTGGTCATACCTCCTTCAAATCCACCATAATGATTTGTTTGTCTGGTATATCCGTTATCGTAAGTAATTTGGTCATGAACCTGACTTCCAAAGTGACTTGAAGCCATCATCGCATCTCCAAAGTAAACGCCTTTAACCGACTGAACACTCATCACCGCTGCTGCTATCTTTGCATCTAATTTACGATCAAATTGAACATAACTTCCAATTCCAGCTGGAACATTTTCAACGAGAACCTGAACCACTCCTCCAAGTGAATCTCCCTTTGATTTCGCTATATCAATTTCTTGACACATCGCCTGTGAGGCTTCTACATCAAGACAGCGCACTAAAGACTTTACTGCCTGTAATTTAATCTTTTCAACGGTTACCTCTTCTATATTTGCCGATACGTTCCCAATTTGTAAAACATGAGCCCCCACTTCAATCTCAAGAGCTTTTAAAACTTGTTTAGCTACCGCTCCAACTGCAACTCGAATTGCTGTTTCACGAGCTGATGAACGTTCAAGGACATTACGTAAATCACGATGTCCATATTTAATCGCACCCACCAAATCGGCATGGCCAGGGCGTGGCACTTTTTTTATTTCATAATCCTGTTCATCAATTGGAGCAACTGACATCGTTTGGCCCCAATTTTTATTATCTTTATTTTTTATGATTAACGTAATGGGGGATCCAAGCGTCCTACCATGTCTAACTCCGCTGACAATTTCAACACGATCTGTTTCAATCTTCATTCGATCTCCACGTCCGTATCCACCTTGACGAATTTTCAACTCTTCATTAATCATCTCGGCTGTTAACTCAAGTCCAGCTGGAATTCCTTCGATAATAGCCGTTAATTGGGGACCATGTGATTCACCACTTGTAAAATATCGCATCTACCTCACCTCTTAACCTTTAATTAAATTTAAGACTTCTTGACGAAGTGCGATCTCTTCTTTAAACACACCTGTACTATAAATGGTCTTTGTAATAGCTCCTGGCTTTTTAATTCCTCTCATCACCATACACATATGTTCCGCTTCGATAACAACCATAACCCCTTTAGATTGAAGGGTTTCAACAATAGCATCGCCAATTTGTTTTCCCATACGCTCCTGTAATTGGGGGCGTTTAGACACAATATCCACGACACGTGGAATTTTACTTAATCCAACAACCGCATCATTTTCTGGATAATACGCGACATGCACACGCCCGAAAAACGGTAATAAATGATGCTCACACATCGAATGGAACACAATATCTTGGACTAATACATATTGATCATATTCTTCACTGAAATAAACTTGTAAATGTTTTTTGGGATCATCGTGTAAACCTGAAAAAACCTCTTCATACATTCTAGCCACACGTGCTGGTGTATCAATTAACCCTTCACGACTTGGATTTTCCCCAATGGCCTCTAAAATCATCTTAACTGCTTCTTCAATTTTATTTTTATCAACTGACATTGCTTATCACCTTTTTATTAGATTTCGACATTTTTCCATATATGATATTTTACCATAATCTTATCTTTTTCTCTTACTTTTTAGTTTTTACTTTTTTAGAAGTCCTTATCAATCTCAAAACATAAAAAAAGCATAGAAATCACTAATTCAAAACTAGTCATTTCTATGCCTATTATTAAAACATCGACTGATATAATTCCACGTATCGCTGCGCGGATTGTTCCCATGAATAATCCCCTGTCATCCCACGTTTCATTAATAATTGCCAAGTCTCTTTATCCTGATAATAAAAACTTAAAGCTCGGCGGATGGTATACATCATATCGTGCGCATTATAATTCGTGAAACTAAATCCATTTCCTTCTTTCGTGAATTCATTAAAGGCGTGTACCGTATCATTCAATCCACCTGTTTCACGAACAATTGGAACTGTTCCGTATCGAAGTGAAATAAGTTGTGATAATCCACATGGCTCATATAAAGAAGGCATTAAGAACATATCACTTGCTCCATAAACTAAATTAGCAAGTGCCGCATTATATCCAAAGTAAACCCCAAGCTTTTGCGGATAACGATCGCGAAGAGATTGGAAAAATGCTTCATACTTCGCCTCTCCCGATCCTAAAATAAAGAATTGAACATGATCATGGATTAACATTTCTTCCATCACACAGGCCATTAAATCCAAACCTTTTTGAGAATCTAATCGTGTGACCACTCCAATTAAAGCCATTTCTTTATTAACTTCCATTCCAAAGCGGCGTTGTAACTCTTCTTTATTATCAGCTTTTAAATAAAGCGTCTCAACTGAATATTGACTACGCAGTGATAAATCAACCTCAGGATTAAACAAATCCACATCAATTCCATTGACGATTCCACTTAAATCCGCTTTTCTCATCCATAAATTATGATTTAAATGCTCTCCATAAAAATCAGTAAGGATTTCTTTCGCATATGTTTCACTTACTGTATTAACCTTCGTCGCATATTGAATTCCAAGTTGCATGTAATTAATGCTAATATCATCAAACCGATACCCAAGTGCACGAACTGCTTGAGAACTGAAAATACCTTGGAAACGAAGATTATGAATGGTATAAAGTGTTTTCGTATCATAATAAAATGGATCTGCATAATAACGTTGATGCATAAAAAATGGAATTAATCCCGTTTGCCAATCATTAGTATGAATGACATCTGCTTGAAAGTTAATATTTTTTAATAATTTTAATGTGATTTCACAAAACATCGCAAATTGATAATCACGATCATCATTTTCATAAATTGAATCACGATTTGAAAAAAGTGGTTCAAATATTAAATAATATTTAACACCTTCTGATTCAACACAGTTAATCCAGAACGTTTTTCCCATTAACTCTACATTCGTTCCCCAATAAGCTCCCTGAAGTAATCCTTCAGGAATTTGCTTATAGGCTGGCAAAATGACACGAACATCATGTCCAAGTTTAGCTAATGCTTTCGGTAAGGCATAGGCAACATCAGCTAATCCTCCCGTTTTAATAAACGGATATACTTCAGAGGATACAAAGGCTACTTTCACCAGTTATGCCTCCTTAGACGGACGGATTGTTCGACCACATGTAATGATTTGTTCATTAAAATCGTTTGCTTCTGCATGAGGGAAAATACGAACATTTCGTTCAATAATTGTCCCTTCTGGAATACATACACCCTTACCAATAACATTTAATCCACTTGATAAAACATTTGGTTTTTCTTCATTTGGACAATGTACTTTTCCTCGTCCAATGATTGAACCTTTTCCAATGACAACATTTTTATCAATGATCGCTCCATCAATGATACACCCCTCTTCAATCACTGTATCATTCATGATAACACTGTTTCGAACGATTGCATTTGGATGAATATGTACCCCTGGACTAATAACACATTTTGTAACAGATCCTGCGATAATCGATCCATTAGAGATTAAACTTTGGCATACTTGCGCCTTTGAACCAAACTTAGCTGTTGGTTTTTCCTCACTTCTTGTATGAATAACCCAATCTTTGTCATACATATCTAATTGAATTTTATCAACCGTTGTTGTTAATTCTAAGTTTGACTCCAAGTAAGACTCATAAGTTCCTACATCTTTCCAATAGCTATTAAAACGATAAGAATACACATTTCCATGATGAATTAAGTGAGGAATAACATCACCACCAAAATCTAATCCTGTTTTTTTCAACTCTTGTAAAGTATTAATTAAAACATCTGTTGTGAACACATAAATCCCCATTGAAGCTAAATTACTTTTTGGCTCTGCTGGCTTTTCTTCAAACTCAATAATGCGTCCATTTTCATCATCTGTTAAAATTCCAAAGCGTGAGGCTTCTCTAATATCCACTTCTTGAGCACAGACCGTTACATCTGCTCCCGTTTTAATATGTTGATCGATTAAAGGACGATAATCCATTTTATAGATATGGTCACCCGATAAAATCAACACATAATCAGGATTTTTACGTTTAATATAGCTAATATTTTGATAAACAGCATCTGCTGTTCCAGTATACCATTCATCAGATGACAATCCTTCACATGGTTGTAATAGCGTCACCCCTGTATTTTTACGGTCAAAATCCCACGCTTGTCCAACCCCAATATGTTCATTTAATGATAATGGTAAGTATTGAGTTAAAATTCCAATATCATATATTTCTGAATTTGAGCAGTTACTCAAAACGAAGTCAATAATTCTGAATTTCCCTGCAAATGGAACACTAGGCTTAGCTCTTCCTAATGATAAAATATCAAGTCTTGATCCTCGTCCTCCGGCTAAAATCATGGCTAATGTTTTCATTTAATAATCCCCCATTCTTCCTTGCAATATTTCGGCCATCTCTATTTCTTTTTTATCATTTCCTCCATGACCCTCTTTATTACCTCATAATCCTAACACGACTAAACGTTTGATTTTAGCGTCTTTTGTCAGATGATTATTAATTCATATTATTTTTTAGTAACCCGTTACACACAAACTATATGAAAGCGGTTTATTTTTTGGTTTTTATTTGTTTTTTGTAGTTTTTTGTTCACCTTTGTCGTTTTATTATGCGATACATTGCCCTAACAAAATAATTCTCAATACATAAACATTCTACGTTTCCTTTCTAATATATCCTTTAAGTCTGAGACCATCTTGGCTATTTTCTATCCTGTTTTATAAAAGCTTCACCTTCGATTAGACATAAAAAAACAGGTCAGATTAACTGACCTGTTTCATCTATATTATTCGTTTGTTTCAATTGCTTCTTCTGAATAGTCAAGAGCAGCCATACGTTCTAATTGACGATAACGACGTTGTGCTTCTTTTCTATTTTCATCTAATAAGCGTTGTGCATGCTCAGGGTTGATTTTTGTAACTTGAGCATAACGAGCTTCACTCATTAAGAAGTCTTGATATTTATCCCAGTTTGGTGCTTTAGAATCGATTGTTAATGGGTTTTTACCTTGATCGATTAATTTTGGATCAAAGCGATATGTTGGCCAATATCCACATTCTGTTGCTAATTTAGCTTGAGATTGGCTATTAGCTAATCCACCCTTAATACCGTGAGCGATACATGGTGAGTACGCTAAGATAATTGATGGACCTTCATGAGCTTCTGCTTCCATGAATGCTTTTAATACTTGAGCTTGGCTAGCACCATGAGAAATTTGAGCAACATATACGTGTCCATAAGACATTGCAATCGCTGCTAAGTCTTTTTTCTTACCTGATTTACCAGCCGCAGTAAATTTAGCAATTGAAGCGGCACGAGAAGATTTAGATGATTGTCCACCAGTATTTGAGTAAACCTCTGTATCTAATACTAAGATGTTAACATCTTCATTATTAGCGATAACGTGGTCTAATCCTCCATAACCGATGTCATATGCCCATCCATCTCCACCTACAATCCAGTTAGATTGTTTAACGATGTAATCTTTTAAGTCTAAAATTTCTTTAACTGCTTCATTAGCTGATGAAGAAATAGCAACTTCTAATTGTGGTGCTAATGCTTTTGTTACTGAACCATTATGACGGTTATCTAACCATTTCGTAAATAATTCTGCTAATTCAGCTTCTACGTTTTCCATATTTTCTTCCATGATGATTCCAATACGGTTACGTAATGTCTCAGCAGCCACATGCATACCAAATCCGAATTCTGCATTATCTTCGAATAATGAGTTAGCCCATGCTGGTCCTTCTCCATTAGCATTTGTAGTATAAGGTGTTGCTGGGAATGAACCACCATAGATTGATGAACATCCTGTTGCATTGGCAATTGTCATACGATCACCGAATAAACGAGTCATTAATGTTAAATATGGAGTTTCTCCACATCCAGCACATGCTCCAGAGAATTCGAATAATGGTTGAGCAAATTGAGCACCTTTAACTGTTGTTTTTGGTAATAAATCATCTTTATAAGTTACTTTATTGAAGAAGTAGTCAGAACGTTCTGCTTGTCCTGCTTCTAATTCTTCACTAATTGGAACCATAACTAAGGCTTTATTTCCTTTTTTACCTGGACAGATATGTGCACAAACTTCACATCCTGTACAATCCAGTGTTGAAACTTGGATACAATATTCTAATCCATCTAATCCTTTACCAATTGCTTTTAATGTAC
>OLNJ01000206.1_pt1 | contig 57269 bp, 57 predicted proteins | sample 1672191 | NCBI WGS metagenome assembly OLNJ01 (sample SAMEA3136657, study PRJEB25190) | human gut metagenome | biome: human gut; feature: human-associated habitat; material: faeces | place: Austria | collected 2013
ACAGGGCGGGCAGGGAGCGGGCTACGGCCTCCAGCGCGTCGGTATTGGTGGCCTGCCCCTTTTCCTTCCGCTTGAGCTCCTCCCAGTTGGAGAGAACCTCGCCGGTGCCGGAGACCGACACATCCTCCGTGACCTCGATCTGGCCCGCAGCCAGAGCCGACAGCGGCATGGTCAGCGCCAGCACAGCCGTCAGCAGAAGAATGACAAAGCGCTTCATTTCGCATCTCCTCCTCTCAGTGCACGCTGGTCGCGGCGGTAGCCGCGGCTCTCCATGGCGTTGGAGACGAGGATGATGGTCAGGATGACCACGAACATGATGGTGGACAGCGCGTAGATCTCCGGGCTGACCTTCTTGCGGGTCATGGAGTAGATGGCGATGGGCAGCGTCTCCACCGTGCCGCAGTTGAAATAGGAGATCATAAAATCGTCGATGGAGTAGGTCAGGCAGATGAGGAAGGCCGACAAGATGGCCGGGCTGATCTCGGGCAGGATGACCTTGAAGAACGCCTGCTTGGGGTCGCAGCCGAGGTCCAGTGCCGCCTCATACAGCTTGATGTCCAACTGCTTGAGCTTGGGCGTGACGTTGAAGATGACATACGGCACATTGAACGCGATGTGGGCGATGAGCAGCGTGGGCAGGCCCATGATGCTGTCGGGCAGGAAGTCCAGCCCGCCCGCGAAGCGCTGGTACGCCACAAAGAGCAGCATCAGCGAGATGCCGGTGATGATCTCGGGGTTGACCACCGGGATATAGGTGATGTTCGTCACCAGCAGACGGCTCTTGCGGCCCATGGACGCGATGCCCAGAGAGGCCGCCGTGCCCAGCACCGTGGCGATGATGGCCGAGATGAGGGCCACTTCCAGCGACACCCACAGCGCGTGCAGGATCGACGCATTGTGGAAAAGGCTGGTGTACCACTTGAGGGTGAAGCCGGTGAAGAGCGAGTATCCCTTGCTCTGGTTGAAGCTGAACACGATCATATACGCGATGGGCAGGTACATGAAGCAGAAGAACAGGATGACATAGGCGCGCTGCATCAGACGCAGATGTTTCGTTTTCATCAGGACACACCCTCCATCTCATCCTCGTCGAAGCTGGACGTGAAGCTCATGCAGAGCAGCACGATAATCATCAGCACGAGGCTCATGGCAGAGCCGACGTTGAGGTTGTAGCTGTTGCCGAGGAACTGCATCTCGATCAAACCGCCGATGAGCAGGTTGGAACCGCCGCCCAGCATACGGCTGATGACGAAGGTGGACACCGCCGGGACGAACACCATCGTGATGCCGGTGCTGATGCCGGGCACGCTCATGGGGATGAGCACCCGCAGCAGGGTCTTGGTGGTGGAAGCCCCCAGATCCTGCGCCGCCTCCACGATGCTCTGGTCGATCTTGGTCATGCTGGTGTAGAGGGGCAGGATCATATAGGGCACATAGTTGTACACCATGCCCAGCACCACAGCGCCGGAGGTGTTCAGCATGGTGTAGGGTCCGAGGCCGAACACGCCCAGCACCGCATTCACGGGACCGTTGACGCTCAGCAGGCCCATCCATGCGTAGGTGCGCAACAGGAAGTTCATCCACATGGGCAGCATCACCAGCATCAGCATGATGTGCTGCTTGTTGACGCGCAGCCGGGAGAGGAAGTACCCCACCGGGAACGCGAGGATGAGGCAGACGACTGTGGCGATGAGGGCCAGCAGCAGGCTCCGGGCAAACACCGAGCCGTAGCCGCTGATGCCCACCAGATTGTCCAGCGTAAAGCTGCCGCTGGCATCGGTCAGGGCGTAGTACACCACGATGAACAAGGGCACCACTGTGAACAGCACCATCCATACAAAGTACGGATAGGCCAACTTCTTATCGTAAATCTTCATACGGCCTCACCCCTCCGAACGCGCCATGATGTGGATCTCGTTGGGGCCGATGCGCATACCGATGGTCTCGCCGGGCGTGCAGGCGCGGGTGGAGTGGATGAGCCACTCACGGCCCTCGCACTCGACGTGCATCTCGAAGTGGACGCCCTTGAAGATGACGTCATTGACGACGCCCACCAGCTGGCCCTCCACCGGGGAGACCACCTCGATGTCCTCGGGACGGACGACCACCTGCACGCTCTGCTCCCGGGAAAAGCCGCGGTCCACGCAGGGGAAATCCACGCCCGAGAAGGAGACGAGAAAATCGCGGTGCATCACGCCGTCCACGATGTTGGAGTCGCCGATAAAGTCTGCCACGAAAGCATTCTTCGGCTCATTGTAGATATCCTCAGGGGTGCCGATCTGCTGCACCTTGCCGCCGTTCATGACGACGACGGTGTCGGACATGGTCAGGGCCTCTTCCTGATCGTGGGTGACGTAGATGAAGGTGATGTTCATCTCGCGCTGCAGACGCTTCAGCTCCAGCTGCATCTCCTTGCGCAGCTTGAGGTCCAGTGCACCCAGAGGCTCGTCCAGAAGCAGGATTTCCGGCTCGTTGACCAGACTGCGTGCGATGGCCACGCGCTGCTGCTGGCCGCCGGACATCTGGCCGATGCTGCGGCGCTCGAAGCCTTTCAGGCCCACGACCTCCAGCATATCCCGCACCTTGCGGCGGATGGTCTCTTCGTCCATCTTCTTGAGGCGGAGGCCGAAGGCTACATTCTCGAAGACGTTCAGATGGGGGAACAGCGCGTACTTCTGAAACACGGTGTTCACCGGACGCTTGTAGGGCGGCACGCCCGTGATGTCCTCGCCCTTCAGCAGCACCTTGCCGGAGGTCGGCTCCAGAAAGCCTGCGATGAGGCGGAGGGTGGTGGTTTTGCCGCAGCCGGAGGGTCCCAGCAGCGTCACAAACTCTTTGTCATGGATGTCGAGGTTCAGCCCATCCAGAATGCGCTGACCATCAAAGTCCACTACGATGTCTCGCAGTGAAACGATCACCGAGTTGTTCATTTTTTCCTATATCCTCCTTGTAACTCAGATACGAAAAAAGAAGGGGTCTTTCGCCCCATCCCTCTTTCGCACTAGGGTGACTTTTCCCCGCACAACATCCATGACGACCGTAACATTGCGCAGTTATTCTGCCCTTTCTTGTCTATCTTAAACAATCTTTGTCAAAATGTCAATCGCTCTGCTGATGTTTGCCGAAACTTTGACCTGCATCCATCCATCTCTCGCTGCAACAAAAAAAGCTCTCCCAAAAGGAGAGCCGGCGCGCGGGCGCCTGAGCGGGCAGGGATGCTGCCCGGGAAAAGCCTATTTCAGCTGCTCTGCGGTCTGACAGAGTGCCGCCACGGTCTGGCCGTCCACGGTGTAGACCGAGTCGTCCCCCGACACCCTCATGTAATAGCCGTCGGTGCCGATGGCGTAGGTCAGGACAGCCGTGCCGTCTGCTGTCGTCACCTCCGCCGTCACCAGCGGGTCATCGAAGCCGCAGGCAGAGGGGTCTGCGGCGGTGTCCTGCCCGGTGACATAGCTGGCCAGCGCGGCCAGCAGGGCATCCGTCTTGTCGGCATCCAGTGCAGCATCCGGCGCATCTGTAAGCCGCCAGACGGTCTGATAGGCTGTGCTGTCGGCCCCGGTGGGCTGAGAGACCGCCTGCAGACTGACCACCTCGCCGCTCTGGAGGGTATAGCGCAGGGCCTCGATGTCCGAGACGGTGATGCCCGCCGGGCTGAACGCCCCGAACAGCCCGGCTTTGGTCTGTTCCATGCAGCGGAACTTGGCCGCATCCACGGCGTAGACCGCGTCCTCCCCGTTCCGGCGGACGTAGACGTCGCCGGTGACAGGGTTCTCAGCCCCCACCGTGAGGGTGGTGGTCTCCCCCGCCGCCCTCACATTCACGACAAGCCGGGGCGCATCGAAGCCGTAGTCCTCACCGGGCTGTGCCTCGAGCTGGCGCTTTGCCCTCATGTCTGCCAGCGCGGTACGGATGGTGTCGCAGGCAGAGTCGTCCAGATGGTAGTCCGGGTCCTCGGCCAGCGTCCACCCATCGCCGGGCAGAAGGGTCAGGGTCTCTCCTTCATACTGGACTGCCACCTGTTCCAGCGTGTCTCCGGTCACGTCCAGCAGGGGGATACTCCCGTCCTCGGCCTCACTGGCGGCCTGTTCGGCTTTCCGGTTCGCATGGGTCAGCAGGGCCAGCGCCGCCCTGGCGGCGAGGACGAGCACCAGCAGGAACGCAAGGGTGCGCTGTTTTGCTTTCATCGCCCTGCCCCCCTTATCTGCGGCGGCGCAGCAATACGACCACTGCACCCACGGCCAGCACAGCCGCCGGAAGGATGAGGACGAACACCAGCCCCAGCGCGGCGGCGGTGTGGTTCGGGATGGTGATGGGCGCGGCCTCCAGCGCCTTGGACTCCACGAGGGTCGTCCCCTCCTGCCCGGCCAGAGCGGCCGCACAGCCCTGTAAGAAGGTCACGTTGCCGGGGACGGTCTGGTAGACGGCCTCGTTGTCCATATTGCCGCAGTTGACCCAGATGACCTCAGCGCCGGTGGCGTTGTTGGAGGCGTAAGCCGCCAGCGTGAAGGGGCCGTCGGGGTCGCCCTCCTCCTGCCCGGCGGTGGTCATCTCGTAGCCTGCCGTCTTGCTGTAGGAGCTTTCCGAGCTGACCAGCAGAGGCTCGGAGGTGACGCCCTCCGTCTCGGTGAGGGTGATGCCCTGCGCCATCTGAAGCAGTACCCGGCGGCTGGTGTCGATGCCGTCCAGTGTGCCGCTCCCGGTGTCTTCGGCGTAGTCGGGCAGCAGATAGTAGGGGTAGCCGCTCAGGGAGTGGCCGCTGTCCCCCTCCACCACAAGGCCCGGCGTCCGGCTCAGGCCGAACTCGGCCATCAGGGCGTCGAGGTTTGGGGTGGAGTAGTAGCTGTCGGTGGTGAGCATCAGGCGTCCGCCGCTTTTCAGATAGGCGCGGAGGGCCGACATCTCATCCACGAGACTGCCCGCCGCTGCAAAGTCCTGCTGCGGGGTGTTGACGATGAGCAGGTCGCAGTCGTCGGGGATGGCGTCCGTCAGCAGGTCGAGGGGGCTGACCGCGAGGTTCTGGCCCTCCAAGGCGTCGATGAGGGTGTCCGTCAGGGCCTGCTCGCCGTGGTTGGTGGTGTAGTAGGTATGGAGCGTCTCGCCGCTGGTGACGCGGTAGATGGCAGCGGTGAGCTTGTTTTCGCCTCCGAAGGTCACGCTGTAGCTGCCGGTGGCGTAGTAGTCGGAGTAGTCGTAATCGTAGAGGTCCGATGCTTCCAGCACGACGCTCTTCTCCCCCGAGACGAGGATGAGGCTGCCGTTCTCCGCCGACTGAACGCCATACTGGGCTGCAAAGGTCGGGTAAACAGCAGGGTCTTTCCGCTCCCACCGGATGTGGCTGCTCTCGGAGGCGTAGCGATCCAGCAGCTTTGTGAGGATGGCGTCCTCGCTGCCCGTCTCGGCCAGATAATAGATGTTCACATCCTGCGTAAGGCCCCGGGCGACCTCCTTGGAGCTGTCGCTGAGGGAGTAAAGCCCCGCCTCCGAAAGGTCGAACTCGGTGTACTTCGCCGGGACAGCCCGGACGATGAGGTTGAGCAGGACAGCCAGCAGGATGGCCAGCACGGTGAAAGAGGCGGCGTATATGCCGCTTTTCAGGCGGAGGCGTTCCAGCGGGCCTGCGCTCTTTTTCTCGAATTTCTTCATGGTCAGTCCCCCTTTCAGTTCCAGCGGCGCTTCTCGATGCCCTGCGCCGTAAAGAAGAGGAAGAGCACCGCCGTCGTCAGATAATAGACCAGCGTGGGGATGGAGAAGCTGTTGTTGACGAACTCTTCAAAGGGCGCAAAGAGGCAGAGGGCGCTCAGCACGGCGCTGAAGGCCTCGGTGAGCCATGTGCTGCGCAGGAGGAACAGCGCGCTCAGACCGGCACAGAGGGCCGCGAACACAAAGCAGCCCAGCGTAAAGCTCCGGGTGCGCAGACCCAGTGCAAGGGATGCCCCCGCTGACAGGGCCGTAAAGACCACCAGTGCCACCGCGCTGCCCGCGTTGAACATACTGCGGAGGTTGGGCATCATATAGGCCAGCAGCAGGGCCGAAAAGCCCATGACCGCCGCGATGATCTGGTTCTCTGTGAGGCCGGAGCAGAACTCACAGACCGCAATGGCCGCACAGCCCAGCAGAAAATAGCACAGCAGCGCAGCAAAATTCGCACCGCAGGCCGAGGCCGTGCCGCCCAGCAGCCAGAGCACCACGATCATGACGCCGTCGGCCAGACAGGGCAGCGCGAATACGGTGCAGAGAGCCAGATACTTGCCCGCCACGATGCCCCACACCGATACCGGGCTGGTGAGGAGCAGCTGGTCAGTGCGGGCGCGGCGCTCCTCGGCCAGCGAGCGCATGGCCAGCACCGGAAAATAGAGCAGAAGCATAAAAATGGTGCGGTAAAGCGTATAATAGCTGAAATCCGTCAGACCGTAGCCGAGGTTCAGCGCCAGAAAATAGATGCCGGAGGCCGCCAGCAGAAAGGCTGTGAGCACATAGCCCATCATGCCGTGGAAAAAGCTGCGCAGCTCCCGCTTGTAGATGGCAAACATCGTCAGTCCTCCTTTTTGTCCGAAGCCGCTTCCGGAGCCGTCAGCGCAAGGAAAAGCTCTTCCAGATCCCGCTGCTCTTCCGTAAGGTCCACCACAGCGGCCAGATGCCCCTGCGACAGGATGAGTGCCTTATCGCAGACGGCCTTCACCTCGCTGAGGATGTGGCTGGACAGGATGACCGTGTGGGTGCGGCCCAGCTCCCGGATGAGGCGGCGCAGCTCGATGACCTGCGCCGGGTCGAGGCCCACCGTCGGCTCGTCCAGAATGATGAGCTTCGGGCTGCCCAGCAGCGCCTGTGCCACGCCTACCCGCTGGCGGTAGCCCTTCGACAGGCTGCGGATGAGTCGGGGCAGGACGTCTTCCAGCCCGGTGCGGCGGGCGGCAGACTGCACCTGTGCAGGGCGGTCGGCTTTCTTCACGCCCTTCAGCTCCGCGGCAAAGTCGAGATACTCGGCCACCGTCATCTCCGGGTAGAGGGGCGGCTGTTCTGGCAGGTAGCCCACGCAGGCCTTGGCGGCGTCGGCTTCCTCGGGCAGCGGGTGGCCCGCTACCGTCACCTGCCCCTCGGTGGCAGCGAGATACCCGGTGAGGATATTCATGATGGTAGATTTGCCTGCGCCGTTCGGGCCAAGCAGGCCGTAGATGACGCCATCTTCCACCGTAAAGGATACATCGTCCACGGCGAGGCAGCTGCCGTAGCGCTTCGTAAGGTGAGATACTTCTATCACAAAAAACGCTCCTTTTTTCAAGAAGTTATTGGGAATGTCTGCATCATTCTAGCCCGAAAATGTGTCAGAAATAAGATAAACCTGTGTGTGTTTCCAAATATTGCTTTTCTGGCGCTGTTTCGGCATTTTCTGCGCCCGGACGCAAAAAAGAGCGCCGCTCCCCGCAAGGGGAACGACGCTCTTGGATGACCAGTAATCGATGCAATTACTTACGGCCGAAGCGCTTGTTGAAGCGCTCAACACGTCCGCCGGAGTCAACCAGCTTCTGCTTACCAGTGTAGAAAGGATGGCACTTGGAGCAAACTTCGACGTGGATCTCGGGCTTGGTGGAACGAGTCTTGATGACGTTGCCGCAAGCGCAGGTGATGGTGCAGTCAACGTAGTTCGGATGGATACCCTGTTTCATTCTTTTCACCTCATTTCTGGTTCTGACTTATTGGGGCCATATTTAATGTATGTGCCCATCACAACCTTCAATATCGGCTACCCCCTCGAGCGGCCTTGGAAACGATTGCTTTAATATTATAGCACTCTCCGAAAAAAATGCAAGAGGAGATTTGAGATTTTCTTTTCTTTTTTCAGAAAAGTCCTTCTCTCCCCAGCTTTTTCGATAAGAAAACAGACCCGGCAGCATTTGCCGGGCCTGTCTCTGATTCCTCCAGCCTTGTCCGGGGTGGGCATCCCGACTCCCGCAGGGCAAGCTGCCTTTCCGCTGAAAGCAGCCAACGAAGCCGGAAACCCGGACAAGGCTTATCTACATCGCATCCGAAAGACACGATGAAACAAATTTACTGGACAAAGTAAATGCCGTCGGCACCCTCCACATCCGAGATGGCGACCATGAGCAGCTCGTCCTCGTCCGTCCAGGTAAAGATGCAGGCGTAGCGCAGCTCCTCGCCGTTGTAGTCGAAGATGACGCCCACGCTGCCGTCGTCGAGATACTGGTAAGTGCCGTTCAGCGTGCCGCCGCCCTGAATCATCTTTGCGCCGCCTGCGGCATCAAAGGTGAACTGCAGCGTACCGCCGTATGCCGCCAGAGACTCGTCCATCTCGGCCTGAGTCATCTCGCCGCCGTCGATGTAGCCGCCGGCAAACGACCAGACCGTGTTGCTCATGTCCGGCGTGTCTGCCTGCGGAAGCTCCCACAAAGAGTTTTCCTCTTCTAGCACAGCTGCCGTAGGGGCCGCATCCACAGAGATGGCCGGCGCGGCCAGCACCGGTGTCGAAAGCGAGGCCAGAAGTGCCGCGCTGAGTGCAAAAGAAGTGATACGTTTCATAAAACTTTTCCTCCTTGTGCGATATTCGGAGAGCACATTTTGTCTGGTTCCAGTATACTCTTTTCTGCCCCTGCGGCGGGCAGTTTGACACGATTCGCCCCAAAACTGCTCTCAATCGACCCGGTTCACAGGGAAACGCGGAGAATGAAGCGCCCCTCCTGCACCGAAAAGTCCGAAAGCCCCTTGTACTTTTCTACGATGGCGCAGATGCTGCGCACACCGATGCCGTGTCCTTCGGCGTTGGTCACCGGCAGGCCGTTTTCAAACTGTATCCCCTCCGGACAGGGATTGACGAACTGCAAAAAGAGATGCCCGTTCTTTTCCCGGGCAGTAACTTCAATGTATGCAGGGCCATTCTCCGCTTTCATCCTGCGGCAGGCCCGGAGCGCATTTTCCAGCGCATTGGAGAGTAGCACGCAGAGATCTGTCTCAGCCACCGAGATAAGCTGCGGGATATGAGCCTGAATGTTGAGCGGCACACCGCAGCTCTCCGACCGGCCTGCAAAGGACGAGAAGATGAGGTTCGCCGTCTCGTTCTCACAGTAGATCGTCACCTTGCTGGCCTCTATCTCGGAGCAGATGCTCTGGATGTACTCCTGCGCCTGCTCTCCCCTTCCATTCTCGATGCAGGCAGAGATATATTGGAGGTGGTGGCGCAGGTCATGGCGGTAGGCACGGGTCTGCTGCTGCGAGGTGCGCAGCGCTTCGATCTCCCGCACCGCCTGACCGACCTGCAGCTTGAGGTTGTTCCGGGTCTGCTCGAGCTGGCCGCGGGCGCTCTCCTCCGCCGAGAACCGGAAGATGAAAACGATATACATCACGCTGCTCACAAAGAACATGAACTCCACCGCTGCCTGATTGCCGTCGGCGAGGAGACTCGTATAGATACGGGTCACATAGTCAGAAAGGTAGCCTGCCAGCGGCACCACGCCGAACTGTAGCTGCATAGAGCGCGGATAATGGGCAAAGCTGCGGGCCGACGGCGCGACATAGCGCAGCAGGGCGGCCAGAAGCGGCAATGTGACCAGCATCTCAATGGCAGGCTGCAGCCAGTCGGCGGGGGTCGGCATCAGCGCGACCACCAGAAGCGCCGCCCAGCGCCGGAGCTGACAGCACAGGTATGCTGCAAAAACGGAGATGGTGGGCCAGAGCCATTTTCCGCTGAGGACGCTGAGGATGATGGCAAGCGGCAGATGGGTGGTAAGCGGATACGCCTCCTGCATCGCCGTCCAGCTATCCATATAAGTAATGAGCGCCTGCATCAAGAGTATGGCTGCTGAGCCGACCGCCAATATAATGCAGTTCTTCTTCGTCCAGCTGATGTCACAGAACGCTGCCGAGAGTGCGATGCCAAAGAGCGCCACGGCAACGCCGTTTGGTACAGTAAGAGCGTTCACTACATGACCACCTGCTTTCGGTCAAAAATATAGCTCAGGTAGCGGTTTTTCAGCTCCGAATATTTTCCGTGGGGCACCGGCACCTCGGCCCCGTCCTGCATCGTGATGGAGCGGGCTGCGATGTTGGCGATGTACTCCATATTGATGAGGAAGGAGCGGTGGGGGCGGAGGAAGTTCGGGTAGGGCATGAGCTGATCGCAGAGGTCGTCCAGCCGACCCATGCTCTCCAGCACGACCCCGCTGTTCAGGTGGAAGGTGAGCGTCCTGCCCATCACCTCGCAGTAGACCAGCTTTTCCAGCTCTACTCGGACGATGCCGTTTTTACTGCGGAGGATGAGGCTGTGGGTCTGCTCTTTGCTGCAGGCGGCGCAGGCTGAGTCCATCAGGCGGAAAAAGTCCTCCTGCCGGATGGGCTTGAGCTGGTAATACCACGCATCCACCGCATAGGACTCCACCGCAAACTCCGGGCTTGCGGTGAGGAAGATGATCTTTACGTTGGTGTCGTGCTCCCGAACCTCCCGGGCCGCCGTCATCCCGTTCTCGCCCGGCATCAGAATATCCAGCAGCATGATGTCGAAGCGTTTGCCCTTCTCGATATCTGCCATCAGCTCCACCGAGCTTTGGTAGGATGTATGGACAAATTCCTGCCCGCGGGCAGCGGCATATTCTTCCAGCAGCTCTTCCAGCTGCGCGATCTCTGCGGTTTCGTCGTCACAGAATGCGATTTTCAGCATAAGGGGATTTACACAGTCCCTTCTCTTGTTTATTTCTTGCTTCTTCTACTCCTTATAGTATAGGGATTCTGTGGGTGTTCGTCAAGCCGCGCTGGCAGACTCTCCTCGAGATTGCTGTGCTGTTCGACCCCTCTTCTCCGCAAGATAAAAAATGACCCCAAGCATGGGCTTGGGGCCGCGCAACGGCATCGGCCCCCGCAGACATTCCTACAGGGTGGGACTTGCAACAGCGACGACTGCCGCCAGCGGCGGAAGCAGGGAGAAGCTGTTGGGGCCGTGGCCAGCAGGATGCAAGGCCTGCTCAAGGGCCGAAGCAGACGCTGGGTGCCACAACCCGAAACGAAGCAACAGCCCACCGGGCTGATTGCTTGCCGCCTGCGGGCGGCCGTGCTGTTCGACCCCTCTTCTCCGCAAGATAAAAAATGACCCCAAGCATAAGCTTGGGGCCATTTTTTATGCAGCGGAAGTGAGGCTGTACGAACGCTCCGTTCCAATGTAACCATTCAGATGGTCGGAAGTGTGTTCGTCCTGTGCTGCGAGATACCGACTCATTGAACAATGGTAAAAATCCTCGGCTCTTTTGTAAATGTGAGAACCGAGGATTTTTGTTGTTTTCGCCCATTTTTCGGAAGAATTTGCCGGAATCTGTATTTTTCTGCCAAAATCCTGACAAGCCGGTTTCAAATCGGTAAAATTCTTGGCAAAGGAGATACAGGCTATGATTAGGATTATGCTGTCCACCCGCCTTGGCGAACGGCGGATGACACAGAGCGAACTTGCTCGCGCCACCGGGATCCGCAGCCAGACCATCAACGAAATGTACCATGACTTCTCCGATCGGGTCAATCTGGATGACCTCGACCTTATCTGTGAAGCTCTGGACTGCACACTCAGCGACTTACTTATTTATGAGCCGAATGAGGTGCGCAGAGTAAAAGAGGTCCGGCGAATCCCGAAAACGGTGAGCAAGAACCGCAAAAAGTAAGCACCTCTCCCCTGCCCGGACGTTTATTCGTCCGGGCTTTTTTCATACCTCGGTTCCATCCGGAAATCGGAAGTTGACAATCAGTTCTGCGCCAAGGGCAGCTGCAATCTGCTCCAACTCCTCGTATTTGAACTTCCCGGTCTTCATCCGCTGGTTGAACGCCTGCGGTGTAGTGCCGATTTGCCGGGCAAGTTCAGCTTCTTTCATTCTGGCTACGGCCTCGGCCATTTTGATTTTCGTGGAGAACTCCATACTTATCACCTCAGCTTCATTATACAGGCTTTCCTTTATTCTGTCAAGAAAAAAATTGAAAAATTCAGGAAAAACTTAAAGAAAATCCTTGACAACATAAAGGAAATCCTGTATAATAAAGATGTAAGGCAGAGAGCGAAAGCCCCTTACAGAAAGGAGTGAGGTGAATGGAAGACATGAACGTAACCAAGGCGTTACTCAAAGCAATCCTCGAACTCATCGAGAAGTGTGAAACGCTGGAAGAGCTCCGTGAGAGCGTCAAGAAGATTATGGAAGAGTAAAAAAAGAAGACCAGCCACCGTCCAAAGCAACTGATCTTCAACACCGAACCAACGGCGAGCCGGGAGCCTTACCCCGGCCGCCCTCTATTTTAACAAAGTAAGGCCAGAAAGACAAGAGGGTAACAGCATGAAGTTCATTGACATTAACCGCGAGTTCACCGCCGCAGCCAGCAGCTACATGGCACAGGGCTACTACATCAACGCCGGAACGATGGGCGGCAGCCAGGGCGAGGTCGCTCACATAGACCTCACCAACGGCACCGAGATCATCCGGGTGCTGCTCACCACGTTTAACAACTACCTCGGTACTGAGGGCGTGGAGCTGATTGTCGGCCGGGTCAAGGACGACATCAAGCCCAATCAGGAAGAACGCTGGAGCACCGTCTGGAATGAGCGTCTGGAGGTTATCAGCAGCAAGAAGTTCTACCGTCTGAACAACCACGCACAGGATGGATTCTACGGTACAGAGGAGGAAGCAAACGCCGCCGAGGAGAAGCGGTTTGGCCGCTACAAGAGCCGCCGCAGCAATGACAGTGCGGTGGATGTGACCACAAAGGCCGCTCCGATGGTCAAAAGGTACATCCACGAGAAGTTCGGTGTCCGGCGGGTCGTCATGGGTGACATCAAGGTCACCAAGAACTGTGGCAAGTACACCGTCAAATATCGCCAGCACAGCGCACAGCTGCACTGAGGAGGGCAAAACAATGAAAAAGGTAATCTTTACTTACGATTCCAAGGACATGAAGCACGGTCAGAACGGCGAAATCGGCGAGGCCAGCGCCTCTATTCTGGTGGAAGACGAGCGGGCAAAAGAAATCCGCGCCGCATTCAATGAGGATCGTGCGGACCATACCGCCTACTTCATCCGTGAGCGAGCAATCGGTTTCTGCTGGAGCTGCGAACATCTGCGTGGCCGTGGCTACATCGAGGGCAGCCTCAAGACCGTGGAAGTCAAGGAGGTCTAAGACATGAAACTCTACAAATACACTGGCACCATTTCCGAGGTTTCCTTCCGCAACAGCACCAATTGTGCTATCAAGCTGTACGATATGAATGACCGCGACAAGGCTCCCACCCGGCTGGAGGTTGTCGGTGCCCTTGGAAAATACATCTGGGACATCGAGGGCACCGATGCAGAAGAGCGGTACATCCCGAACGATTTCTACTTTGACGATAACCTGTACCTGTGGCGCATTGAGATTCCCGGCGGGTGCGATTGGCCTGCAAAGATTATCACCCAGTCGCCCGACGATATCGACCAGCTGGAGATCTTCGGAGAGCGGGAGTACATCGAAACCAGTAAACCGAAGTCCATGCCCGGCGAGGAAGTGAACCGCTGGCTGATGTGGGAACGCCAGAACATGAAGTAAGGAGGTGGTGACCATGTTCAGTATTACCGATAACGAGAGGCTGCGGGATGCGTATGCACTCTTAATATTCATGCAGAGCGATGTTCCGGCCTCTGCCGAAAAGAGGGCTGCCGTGAAAAACTTGGCGGCAACCATTAAGAGGGAGATTCGGAATTACAACAACCGTCCCGTCCCTGACGTGCATATCATCTGCGCCGACTATGACGGCCGTCTGGAGCTTGTTCAGCTGCCTGATAAGCTGGACGAGGCACACGAGATGGACGCTACCAACTGGTTTCTTAACCATCGTTATTTGAAGAGTTACAACAGCCCTTATGACTGTACAGGTCAGGAGTTCACGAATTGGTTCTATCTGTTCCGGCGGCGCGGTCACTGGTTTGCATATCACTCGGTTAGCCGAGACGTTTGAGGAGGAAGTACAATGACGGACGAAAAAGCTATCGAAAAGATGCTCTATGACCAGCAGCAGGGCTGGCCGCTGTGCCCCCGCTGCGGCGAGAGGATGCCGGACAAACTGACCCACGGAGCACTGAGCCGCCACGCCAAGGGCGTGTACATCTGCGAGGCCTGCGGCACCGATGAAGCCCTCCGGGACTGGACCGGGAACGTCAAACCGCTGTCCGACTGGGTGCTGGTTCGCGTATACAACGGAGATTTATGGAAAGAGGCGAAGTAAAATGAGTAACATTGAAAAATTTGCTCCGAGGCTGAGAACGCTTATTGACGAAAGCGGGATTACTGTGCGTTCGCTGGCAAAAGATTTGAATGTGTCGGTTGGCGTTTTGTCTGATTGGCAAAACGGAAACAAGACTCCAAGAGGAGATTCTATTATGAAACTCACGGAATATTTCGGTGTCACTGCTGATTATCTGTTGGGTCTGACCGATGCAAGCACGATAGATGCCGATATTAGAATTTCGTGTGACACTACCGGTCTTTCTGAAAAGGCAGTCAAGATACTTTCCGGAATGGAAAAGTCGGACATTGAAAAGCTGTCCAAGTTGATTGAATTCTACAGCACCATCCGATAAACAAAAAAATCCCCTGCTAGCTTTCATTGCCAACAGGGGATTTTCTATGTAGGATTTATAATTTGCCACCGACGCGCTTTTTATCGATAAGCCGGTAAATTGATTCCAAGGATTTTTGAACCGCTTGCCAGAATTCATGCTGATTGTCTTCAAATCGCTTTGGCTTATTTCCTGCTTCGACAATCAAATCTTCAAGCGAGCTGCATTCCTTTACCAGCTTATCAAAAAATATTTTATCGTCGTACCTGTAAAAGAGTGCAGCCATACTCATGTCAGCCAAGGCATCACAGAGATTGTTTCCATTGCACAAAATGCCTTTATCATCAAACCTAAGCGTCGTTCTGGCCTGCGGAATTTTCTTGATGAGGTAGTCATCAAAAATAACACCGCAATTACTAGAGCGAATCGCAGCAGCAGCCGATTTATTCGCTGTAAACGCAGCATAGATGGATACTACGATTGCAAAAAGAGACAAAACGGCAGAAATAACGTCAATCACTTACTGCACCGTCCTTTACATAAGCATCAATCGATCGAGGATAACTTTTTTGGGATTGTCGATTTTTGGAGCGATGATGTCGAAATTTTTTTCCATTCCCTCTCGCCCGATTTCAGTATAAATTTTTCCAAAAAAGCCCTGAATAAAGGAAGATGCCAAATAATCAATTTGCTCTGGAAATTCAATGGTAAAAGGTTGGTCAAGATCAATCTTTCCATCAACCTGCTCGCTGAATAACTTTCGGCCATAGCTGTTTCCGGCGAGTTTTGTTAAGCTCCTATCCCTTATTTCGAGAGCGACCTTTTGTTCAGTCATAGTCTGTCCTCCGTCTCCATAACGAAATTCAAGTTGTATGCGGTTCCGGGAAAGTAGATCGGAAATGGCAAGAAAACATTCTTATCCGGAACACAATGCTGGAAGTCATGCTCCCGATTCATTCCAATCCAATGTTCTGCATCATACTCCAAAAGCGGCTGTAAGAATTGCATCTTTCGTCGCCCCGAAAGCACATAACAGTTGTTGCTATCGGCCTGAGTCTCAAGCCATTTTATTAAGGTCGGAAGTCCGGTTCCGCCGGTAAGATATTCGTTCGGTCTGCCGGATATGCGATCTTGGAAAGCGCTTAACATGAAAAATTCGTCATCGCCATAGTCTTCCCTGAAAAACCGTCTGTGATACATATAGATTTTACGCAATCGCCAATACCGGGCGCTGTCACTCTTATCGCGTAACTCGGGGTTGACACATAGCTTTGATTGTATTTGAGACGAAAGCAAGGTCGGCGAAAAATTAACAACGCAAATATTTACGCCGTAATACTTTGGTCCAGTTGGATTATTCCGGCGAACATAGTCGCGTGGCGTCACATCAATATCAAGAAAACAATCTGAGTAACTATGCTCAAGCGCATTTCCAACAAGTTCTACAGCAACTTCAGAAAGCAAGTCGCTGCGAGTCTTTGTAATTCCAAGCCCCTCAAAGAACAAGCACAATGTTGTAATTGCCGACGACAATGTTTCGTCAGAATTTTCATTTGCTAAAAAAAGCTTACGATAATAATTCTTGCCAACGCCAAATCTAAATTGACGGACAAAATCCATGCTAGACTGTGTGGATTTCTCTAGGGCACATAGGGGTGACTGTCCGATGCCATCGGTAAAAATATTCGTTTCTTTCTTATTGTAAAGCAATTGTACAGATATACCGTGGTCAGCAATGATATGTTCTAGGTAACACTCTAACAAAACGTATGTGAATTTTTCGTCGAACACGCCGTTCGGAAATGCAATTATAATTGATGAAAGCTGGCTGTTGCTGTGAACGGTAAGAAAAAGCCCCGCGATGAGTTCGGAGACCGCATCGACTGTTAACACCTGCTGATTTCCATAAAATATACAGGATTTTCCATCCGGAAAGAAAACAGGGATATGCGCTTTAGCAGATATCGTATTCTGCAATTGCCGCTCAAGCAGGGTTATATTCTTCATACATGCCACCGATTTAACAGTTCTATAATCATACCGATATACTATGGTGCTTTCAGGACCATTATAGCACATATTTTAGACACTAACAACAAAAAATCCCCCATATTTGCCTTATTATGGGTCAAATACGGGGGATTTTTTTCATTTTACGCTGACTTTGCGCTGACTCAGCCCAGATTCAGCGTATTCTGGGCAGCGGCCTGCTTGGCGGCGACGTGGTTGGCATCGATCTGGGCCTCAATGCAGTTTTCGAGGTACTGGGTCGTATCGCCGAAGTTGCTCTTGATATAGTCCTGCGCGTCGCTGCTCATGCTTTTCAGAGCGGCGGACACGGCCTTCATAAGCGCTTCCTTCTGCTCGGCCTCCTTGAACGTCCCGGCGGTCTTCAGGTCGTTGACGTAGGTCTGGTTCATCGCGGCTACGGCGTTGGATACCGCGCTGCCGATCTCGCGGACGAGGCGCTGCACCTTGATGTCGTTGGTCTTTGCCACGATGAACTCGATGAACACGGCAATGCCCTTCTGGATGCAGGCGGTCACGATGGGGACGCAGACCAGCAGGGCGACGTACAGCAGGCTTCTCGTAAACTCATTCATATTCGGTTACTCCTTTCATTCAGTGGACCTGATTCTTCAGGCTGTTCATCCGCTTATCACCTTCGATGGCGGCGGCGGTAAAACTGTTGTTCTTCCACCATGCAGCAACGCTGGTGGCAATGGTCAGGCCGGTGGTCACGAACTGTTCCACCTCCGAACTTTCGATGGGCAGCAGGGGCTTCCCGGCTGCGCTCGAAACCTGATTTGCCAGAGCGAACGCCAGAGCGGCCGTGCGGGCCAGCGTAGCGATGGACACTTTGCTATTCGTCATATCCGGATCGATGGCCTGACTTTCCGTGCAGCGGACACTTGCCAGACGAACACCATGCTGTGATTCCAGTGCAGCCGGGATGTGGAGATCAGGAACTGCGTCTTTGACTGCGACATCAACACCCAGAACCGCGGTTGTATGGATCTGTATGGTATTAACCATGACTTCCTCTTTGAGAACAACGTCTTCCGGCAGTTGAGTGCCTGCAAGGCAGGCGGCGATGAAGTTTTTGCTGTCTGGGGCTGGGGAGGCACTGTGGAGCATGTCCTCATTTCCGGCTGCAACTTCTACGATGTGGACGATGAGAAATACCGCGCCCGAGGCTTCTACCCCGCATGGTTCATCACACTGGGCCAGAGCGGCAAACGTGCCGATGTCCGGATGGAGAACTGTATCGTGCAGGTAAAGCGCTGCAACACGCTGTTCCGTATGCTAGGCGACGGCACCCATGCCGTGGTGGACAACTGCGACCTCTACTTAGAGCAGCCCGATGATATGGAAAAAGTGGATGCATACAAGGGTGCGCACCCTCTGCTGGTACAGGGGAATGACCGCAAGGACGGCAGCACGGTCATCCAGAACTGCCGCATCCGCCTGAAGGGAGACAGCGGAAGACGCATCTGCTACCGGATGGGCGCTCTACGGGACAATTACTTTGATGTAGAGTGCGGGTACGGGCCTTCGAGCACCAAAGAGGTCGTTGGCAACGTCTTCCACGGCTCTCTGTACGGCCTTTTCTGGGACTGCGACGTCGTCCGGGACAACGTCGTGGAACTCACGAATGCTGGCTTTGCATGGATGTCCGGCGCAGGCGAGGTCGTCGGCAACCAAATCAAAATGGAGATCACCGCAGACGCACAGGGCGGCGCTATCTTCCACAACAACTGGAATAAAGGCACCATCCGGGACAACAAGTTTGACCTGACTTTCGCCCAAGAGTGCGATGTGCGCCAGTACGAGATGCGCGGCGGCCCCCAGTACGTGCAGAACAACATCATCACCATCAAGGGAGCGCGCTACACCCGTCTGGGAAACGCCATCAATGGCCTTATTTACCGCAAAAACAATTTCTTCAACAACACGCCGGAAAAGCTTTTCGAGTGCACCGGCGTCGCTTTCGATGAAGAGACCCACACGGAGCAGTACAAAAAGCATACCCGTCTGGGCGTGACCATTTCCCCCGAAAACTGCACCGACCCGGTCGTCTATACGTGGGAGGACGCGGACGGCGTTCTGGATGCCGGAGAGAACGGCGCATACCGCCCGCTGAAGGACGGCACCGCCAACGTCACGGTTTCCTGTGGTATGTTCTCGGCGTCCCAGAAGATCGCAGTGAAGCTGATCCCTGTGCCCTGCGAGGGCCTAAAACTGAGCCGCGTGACCGCCAAGTGCGGCAAGGGGATGAGCACCTATCTCAAGGCCTTTCCGCAGCCCTACTGGACGACCGACGACGTCATCTGGAGCTCGGACGCAGAGGATGTGGTCACGGTCACGCAGGACGGCGTGGTATCCGCTCTCAAGACCGGCACGGCCAACATCACTGTGACCTGCGGCAGCTTTACCGTCACCTGCGCGGTGACTGCGGTGGAAGCTTCGGAGCTGCCCACCTACACCGAGGGCGAGTGGGCACTGGACAACACGGTCGCCTACGTTCCCATGCCGAACCTCACCGCAGAGCACACCCTGTATGCGGCTTTCGATGTGGACATGAGCTGCGTCAATGCAGGCGAAGTGCTGCCTCTTATTTCCAGCCTGCTCAGCGGGCAGACCGGGCAGGAAGCCATCAAGCTGGATTTTGGCGCGAGCGGCAAGAACTATAAGACCGTCCGCTGGTATACGACCAGCAACGAGGTGGACAGCAACGGCGACACGACACTCTACAGCGTGCCTTACGCCAACACAGGCTTCAAGGAGGACGAACCGGCCTCTACTGCATTCCTCTATCTGACGAGCGGCGTTGCCAACCCGAGCGGCGCTGTCATCTGGGCTTCGCAGATCTCCACCGTCAAGGCTGCACCGAACAGCGGCATCCTGAGCTTCAATGTACAGACCGGCGCAGACGACACGCCCGTCACCAGCTTTACCAGCGGAGCCGCTCTGGCTGCGGCACTGGCCTCCGGCAGCGTCCACGCCACCAAGGCCACCGGTTTCAAGCTGCGGGAACTCATCCTGTATACGAACTCGTCTTACACCACGCTGGACGAGATCAAGAAGTACCGCGAGAACGCCGAGATCGACCTGCGCTTCGATGCTGACGGTCATCCGGTCAACGCAGGCACGGCGGGCGACCTCGTCATTGCAGGAAAAAATAATTCAGAAACTCCGGGCACTTCTTCTATTCTTGGAAGTGCAGTTTTAGGCAAAGCAGCATTGAACAAAGGAGAATAATATGAGCTACACCAAACAGAATTTCAAGGATGGTTCCATCCTGACCGCAGCGCAGATGAACCACATCGAGGAGGGCATCGTTGAGGCAGAGAAAGCGGGCAGTTCGGATACTATTTCGACCACAGCCAAAAATCTTATCGTTACGATCTTTGAAGGTGCGGCCAATGGCAACACCACGATGCAGACCCAGCTGGATGCGCTGAAAACCGAGTGGGGTGTGAGTGATGGCGGCGACACCAGCGAACCCGTGCCGGTGTTCTCGCTGCCGAAGACAGAGTTCACTCCTGAAAACGCAACGGTCGTGGATACCGGCATCAAGCTGTTTGAATCGGCAGAAGGTGCAAAGGACTACACCATCATCATTTCCCAGAGACCGCACTCTACAACAGATGCCAGTGCGACCGATAAATACTGTCTGCTGCACTGCATGGACGAGACCGACCCGCGCCCCGGTCTCTTTATTGCCGGTAATGGTAGCCGGTATGTTATCAATGCATTCGAGCACAAGATGGTTACGGAACTGATCGCGGGGGCTATCGGCTTCGACATCTACAATACTTACGTGTTTGCCCTTCGGGTCTCCGGTAAGCGTGTGTGGGCGAAAGTTTACAATGCGAATCATAAATCCTACATCGAAAGTAAGGGTTGGGTGGATATTGCAAATTACGCCGCAGTGGATAAGTCCCTGCTCATTGGCGGCTATCAGACCAGCGACGGCATCAAGGGCCGCTTCTGGGACGGCACAGTGCACTTCTGCAAGATCTATGACAAGCTGCTGACCGAAGAGCAGATCAACAAAATCATGGCAGGTTAAGGGCGCAGGAAGCATAAGGAGAACGGAATATGGCATTAGGTTCTGTAAGTATCCCTCCCTTTACCCGGGCGGAACTCGTGCGCCTGATAAATCAGAAGTCGTACCCGGACGGGAAGCTGGTGTACACGACCCGCGCGACTTTCAGCTACAAAAGCAGCGAGGTCCTGACCCTCCCCGCAACGGTCGATTATGTGAAGCTTTCGGGTGGCTCCTATGACTCGTGGGTGCAGGACAGCTACCACGTCCCCGAGGGGACAAAGCTGACCAGAGGAAGCTCCTTCCGCACCAATACGAGCAGCTATTACGCCAAAATCACCTTCAGTGAGGACGGAACGCTACGCTTTGATGGGTACGATGCCTCAAGCAAAACCTACACTGCATCCTTCAACGTCGAGGGCTACCACTACTACTGACAAAACGAAAAGCAGCCCCGGGGTGGGGCTGCAAAAGAAAGGTCGTGACATTTATGTCGATTCATGAATACAGCCTCCGCCGGGACTCCACCCGGCAGCTCTCGCCCAGCTTCCGGGTGCGGGAGTTCGGCTGCAAGGGCAGCGACGTCGTGCTCCTCGACGAGGAGCTTGTGGTGCTGCTCCAGTGCATCCGGGAGCACTTCGGAAAGCCGGTGCATATCACCAGCGGCTACCGCACTGCCGCCCACAACGCTGCCGTGGGCGGCAGCAAGTCCAGCCAGCACCTGCTGGGTCGGGCGGCAGACTTCTACGTCGAAGGTGTAGACGTGGCCACTGTGGCCGCCTACGCCGAGACCCTGCTGCCCGGGCGGGGCGGCATCGGGCGCTACCCGAAGGACGCAAAGCACTCCACCCGCAAGACCGGCTGGGTGCACATCGACACCCGGGCGAACAAGAGCCGGTGGAGTATGTAAAGGAGTGAAGAAAATGAAGGATACCATTTGCACCGCAATCGGCATCATCGGCGGTGTCATTGCCTCGCTGTTCGGTGGCTGGGACACTGCCCTGCAGACGCTGGTCATCTTTATGGCCATCGACTACATCACCGGTCTGGTGGTGGCGGGCGTGTTCCACGCCAGCCCCAAGACCAAGACCGGCGCGCTGGAAAGCAAGGCTGGCTGGAAGGGCCTCATCCGCAAGGGCGAGACGCTGCTCATCGTGCTGGTGGCCTGCCAGCTTGATGCTGTCATCGGCGGCAGCTTCGTCCGCGATGCGGCGATCATCGGCTTTTCGGCCAACGAGGCCATCTCCATCGTCGAGAATGCCGGCCTGATGGGTCTGCCCATCCCCGCAGCCATCACCAAGGCCATCGACATCCTCAAGCAGCGGGCCGAGACGCCCGAGAAAGGCAAGGATTGACATGAAAAAGAAGATCTCCGCCGGTACTTTGACCCGCACTGCGGTGCTGGGCCTCGCCCTTGCAAATCAGCTGCTCAGCGCAGCGGGTAAGCCTTTGCTGCCCATCGAGAGCACCCAGCTCGAGCAGATGATCTCTACTGGGGTTACCGTCGGTGCTGCGCTGGCCGCATGGTGGAACAACAACAGCTTCACCCCTGAGGCCATCGAGGCAGATGCATTCATGGCGAGGATGAAGAAGCGCGTACATTGAGCTGTCGCCCCTAACTGCATAGCATGACAACGCCCCCACTTCGGATGTTCTCGAGGCGGGGGCGCTTTTGCTTTCCTTTTCAACTTATTTCGACTCATAACAACATTTTTAACACATTCAGACCTATATCGATTAAATTCAATAGGAAAGGATGTGTTAAAATATGACAATCAACAAAAAAAATAGCGGGTCTCAGCTCGATAAGATTCTTCGCCCAATGGGCATAACTCGCAACCTTCGCTCCTATCACCTGATATGCGCCTGTATCGTAAGGATCTTTGAGCAGGAAGACCGGCTGGGCGCGGTTCAGAAAGAAATCTATATGCCTATTGCTGAGGCGGATCGCTGCGACTGGACTGGCATTCAAAGCGCTATTCGTCGAGCCGCACAGACTGCGTGGCACAACTGTCCCGACACGGTATGTAGGATGGCCGGTTATCCGTTGGATGGCTGCCCTTCGGCGGTGCAGTTCTTGGAAATTCTATATAATACGATTGCTCGAAGCTGATAAAAGCTGCTTCTCAGCTCCGTTTTAAAGTATTTTTGGAGTGTTTTTGTTGTTTCCCTACCAAAAGTGGGTTACAAAACGGGTTTTTAAGCAGAAAAGAGCGCCGATTCAAAACGAACCAGCGCTCTTTTTGATTATGCGGGAGAAGGGGGTCGAACCCTCACTCCGTTGGAACTGGTGCCTAAAACCAGCGCGTCTGCCATTCCGCCACTCCCGCACGGAAACTTTATTTATAGTAACAAGATTCGCGGCAAAAGTCAACTGCCGGGTGATAATTCTCCCTTTCTTGGCGCATAATAACCCCAAAAACAGCAAGGGAGGCCCTCGGCGTGAAGAAAAAGCACCGGTCATGGCAGCAGCGGGCAAGGCTTGCGGCGGCGTATCTGCTGTTGGCCCTCGCTGCGGCTCTAGGCTGGCTGTACAGCAGCCTGCCGGACCGGGTCTACCTGGAACCGGGACAGGCCCTATCGCTCCCCCGCTTCCAGTGGGTCGAGCCGCAGAGCGGCCATGGGAGCCAGAACGTCGCCAGCACCCGGGCCGTGGGCAGCTACCAGACCACCCTGACGCTGGGCGGCTGGTTCCCCATCAAGACCATCCGGGCCGTGGTGGCAGAGCGGCCCAAGGTGACGGTCTGCGGTACCCCCTTCGGCGTCAAGATGTTCTCCGAAGGGGCACTCATCGTGGGGTTCTCCGAGATCGGGCAGGCCAGCGGCGGCACATCGAATCCTGCCAAGGCAGCGGGGCTGCGTCTCGGCGACCGGGTCATCTGCATCGGGCAGACCCGCACCGAGAGCAACGATGCTGTAAAGGAAGCACTGGACGCCGCCGAGGGACAGGCCGTGGAGGTCGTATATATCCGCAGCGGCGAGCAGAAGCTGACCACTCTGACCCCGGTATGGGACAGTGCCTCCGGACAGTGGCGGGCCGGGATGTGGGTGCGGGACTCCTCTGCCGGGGTGGGCACCCTGACCTTCGCGGACGAAGAACTTGGCGTTTTTGCGGGGCTGGGCCACCCCATCAGCGACAGCGACACCGGCGAAAGCGTCGCCCTGCGCAGCGGCGAGATCGTCCCCTGCGAGATCACCGGATGCAGCGTAGGCACTGCCGGAAGCCCCGGCGAGCTGAAGGGGCATTTTCTGAGCGCCCACGCCATCGGCACCATCCGCATCAACGGTGAGAATGGCGTCTACGGCACCACCCGCACCCACTTTCCGGGCCAGCTGCGGGAGGTCGCCTTCGCGCAGGAGGTCGCCACCGGCCCTGCCGAGATATGGGCCACCACCGAGGGCGGCACGCCCAGCACCTATCGCATCCAGATCGAGCGGGTCAGTGATGCTGACCCCCGGCGAAATCTGGTCATCCGGGTGACAGACCCCACCCTTCTGTCCTCCACCGGCGGCATCGTACAGGGCATGAGTGGCAGCCCCATCCTCCAGAACGGACGTCTTGTGGGCGCTGTGACCCATGTTCTGGTCAACGACCCCACCCGGGGCTATGGCATTTTCGCCCAGACCATGCTGGAACAGGCAAAAAACGCCGCTGAAATGCAGAGAACGGAATGAGCCGGAAGATTTTTATGAAAATCCCAGAAATTGTAAAAATTTCCTGTTGCATTCCATGGTAAATTATGGTAAAATATAGAGCGTAAAGGGAACTGCACACATTGGAGGAAAGTACGATGGATAAAGTAAGATTTTTGATGTCGGATACCAGTGCGGATGTTACGGCGGCCTGCCGGGATGCGCTGGAGCAAAAGGGCGTGGAAGTGACCGTCGTGGAAAAGGACGGGCTTCAGATCTTGCAGAAGATGCTTGCGGTACGGCCGCAGGTCGTTCTGCTGGACGCCTTCATGCCCGGGCTGGACGCGCTGGCCGTCAAGCAGAAATATGTCGCCGCCGGCGGGACACACACCACCTTCTTTGTCACCGGCGCGTTCCAGAGCGAAGAGATGGTGCAGGAGTTGCTGGACGAGGGCTTCGCCTACTACTTTGTCAAGCCCTTCGACGAAAATGTCCTCGCCAGCCGGGTGCTCAAAGTCGCCCACGGCCACCAGAAGCGCCTCATCACGGCCAGCGTGGACAGCGACGAGCTGAAGGTCACCGACATTCTGCACCAGATCGGTGTCCCCGCCCACATCAAAGGCTACCAGTTCCTGCGGGATGCCATCCTGCTCACTATGAATGAGCCGGAGTACATCAACGCCGTCACCAAGCGCCTCTACCCGGAGATCGCCAAGAAAAACGACACCACCGCCAGCCGGGTAGAGCGCGCCATCCGCCACGCCATCGAGGTGGCATGGGACCGGGGCGATGTGGATACCCTGAACTCTTATTTCGGCTACACCATCCACAACCTGCGCGGCAAGCCCACCAACAGCGAGTTCATCGCCATGATCGCCGATAAGATGCGGCTGGATAAGCACCAGCAGGCAGGCTGAAACATCACGTCTCTGTTCCATTTTTCGATAGCGTTCTTCATTTATCGCAAGGCAAGAAATTAGTGCAACATGAAAACAGCATATTTGCGATATGCAATTCAACGCTGTTGCTGTTGCATTAAAAAGTTGAATTTCTATATTATCGGGTGTGAAATCAGAAATTACGGTTCCCTCATCATACAACAAAATGAAGCCTCCTGTTCCGGTTTTCCGGCGCAGGAGGCTTTTTTGTGCTGACGAGCAGAAATCGTACAGCAGGGTCAAGGCACCTCTCCCGCACCTTGACGTCTGCATCTCCTTTGCGGCGATGGATGTTTCCAACGCATTTCAACTCTATGGAGTTTTGCCGCAGAACAAGGAAACGCTCCTTCACACCTTCGACCGGACCTGAAGTTTCTCACACAACGAAAAAACCGCATGAACACTGGATTTTCCAGTATTCATGCGGGTTTCTACTTTGGTGCGAGGGAGGGGATTTGAACCCCCAAGGATAAACCACACGCACCTCAAACGTGCGCGTCTGCCAGTTCCGCCACCCTCGCATATGAAGTTTTGATGCAATCTGCGTTTTGTAACCGCTCTGAGGTTCAAGCCGTATCGCTGACTGCTCAAGTATAATACCATACTCCTCCTGCAATGTCAAGCGTTTTCATAGATTTTTTTGCCATTCATATCTTGTAAATGGAGTTTCCGTGCAGAAATGACTTAACAAGGAGGTTTTTCGGAATGACTTTTTTTAAATTCGGCAAAGCACCGCGGTGGCTGGTGAGCCTCCTGCTGCTCTCGGCCGGGGCGGCGGCAGGGTTTGGGCTGGGGATATTCTGCGGCGCAGAGCCAGTCGTAGGCTGTCGGGAGAGCGACCTGACCCCGCTGCCGGACGAAAGCTTCGTCTCTCCTGTCCCCGCATCGTCGGTACAGACGCCGCCCGAGCCGGAGCCGCTGCCGGACAAATGGGTCTGTCTGACCTTTGACGACGGCCCCAGCAAGACGACGCCGGACGTTCTGGCCACACTGAACCGCGCCGGCGTCAAAGCCACCTTCTTCGTGGTCGCCACCGGACACAACGACAAGTACCTGCCTCTCGTGTCGGAAGCTGCTGCCGCCGGGCATCAGATCGCGCTCCACTCCGCCTCCCACGAGTACAGCGACATCTACCAAAGCCCGGACGCCTACTGGAAGGACATCAGCCTATTAAAAGAGCGGCTCTCCCCTTACCTCTCGGCAGATGACCTGCGGTACCTGCGCTTTCCCGGCGGCAGCACCAACACCGTGAGCCGCCGCTACGGCGGGCGCGGGCTGATGCAGCAGCTGAAGGAGGAGGTCACTGCCAAAGGATACGCCTATGTAGACTGGAATGTCTGCGCCGAGGACGCCGTAGGCGGCAAGCCCAACGCAGGCACCATCTTCCGCAATATCGTGCGGGAGACCGGAGAGCAGACCCAGTGCATCGTGCTGATGCACGACTCGGCCACCACCCACACTACAGCCGAGGCCCTGCCCGACATCATCCAGTGGTACAAGGACAACGGCTTCGCCTTCCTCACGGTAGCACAGGCCGTTCCTCTACCCGCAGCATAGCAAAAAGCCCCGGAGGGCCTGCCAGACGGCAGACTTTCCGGGGCTTTGGTGCGTAGAAGCAGCTTACTCAGCGGCCTGATTGAACAGGACGAAGGCACGATAAGCCATGTACAGGTCGGTCTTGTGGATGACCTCGAAGGGAGAGTGCATGGACAGCACAGGCACACCGATGTCGATGACGGGGATGCCGCGGTTGGCAACATACTTTGCGATGGTGCCGCCGCCGCCCAGGTCGAGGCGGCCCAGCTCACCGATCTGCCATGCAACGTCGTCGGCGTCCATCATGCGGGTGACATAGCCCACCAGCTCGGCAGAAGCGTCGTTTGCAGCGCTCTTGCCGCGGCTGCCGGTGTACTTGAACAGCGCGATGCCGCGGCCTGCGTAGGTGCCGTTCATCGGCTCGAAAGCGCTGGCCCAGCTCGGGTCGTAAGCGGCGGTAACGTCGGCGGACAGGCAGACACTGTTGCGGAATGCAATGATGTCGTCCTGACCAGCGGTACGGCACAGCTCCTGCATGAAGTGGAAGACATACATGCTCTGCATACCGGTGACGCCGTCAGAGCCGATCTCTTCCTTATCGGTCAGGACGCAGACGGTGGTGAAGGTGGGATTCTTGGTGGCGATCTCGGCCATCAGAGCGGGATAGGCATCGACGCGGTCGTCGTGGCCGTAGCCGCCGATCATGGAGCGGTCGAAGCCGACATCGCGGGACTTATAAGCGGGGACGATCTCGATCTCGGCGCGGGCAAAGTCCTTTTCGGTGATGCCGTACTTCTCGTTGAGGAGGATCATGGTGTTCAGCTTGACCGCTTCCTTCACATCCTCGTCCTCAACAGCGTCGGAACCAATGAGGATGTTCAGTTCCTCTGCCTTGATGCCGTCGCTCAGCTTGCGCTCGCTCTGCTCAGCGCTCAGATGGGGCAGCAGGTCGGTGATGCAGAAGACGGGGTCGTTCTCGTCCTCGCCCACGTTCACAGAGACGGTGGTGCCGTCAGCGCGGGAGAACACGCCGTGGATGGCCAGCGGCATGGTGCCCCACTGATACTTGCGGATGCCGCCGTAGTAGTGGGTCTTGAAGTAGCTGAAGTGGTCGGACTCGTACAGCGGGGTCGGGCGCAGGTCCAGACGGGGGCTGTCGGTGTGAGCGATGACCAGATGGAAGCCGTCCTCGAAGCTGCGAGTGCCGATGGTGGAAGCCACGATGGCCTTGCCCAGCTGGCTGAAGTAGACCTTGTCGCCGGGGGCGTAGGTCTTCTTCGGGTCGAACTGCTGGTAGCCAGCGTCCTTCAGCATCCGCTCGCTCTCGGCGGCTACCTCGCGCTCGGTCTTGCCGGCATCAAGGAATTTCTTGTAGCCCTCAGCGAATGCGTGGGCCTCCTGCTTGACGGCGGCGGACTTGTCACCGGCGTAAGCGGGCTTAACCAGCAGCTTTTCAGCCAGCTGCTGGTTCGGAGTTTTTTCTGCCATAGGATCTCTCCTGCCTTTCTGTTTTCTTACACTTTGATTTATCAAAAACCAGCGAGGGCTTATCCTCTCCGGTTTTCTTCATTTGTAGTACATCAGCCGCCGTAGAGCCGGGTATAGGCGGCGTAACCGGCGGTGATCTTTTCGACGTAGTGGTGCATCTGATTGTACGGAAAGCCCTTCAGCGTCTGCCCGTCCGAGGAATGCTCCTCCATCCGCAGCAGATTATCCACCGTCCCCCACCCGCTGTGGTAGGCGGCTGCGGCCGTGGCCACATCGCCGCCGTACCGCTCCATGCAGAGATGAAGGTAGTAGCAGCCGAAACGGATGCTGACCGCAGGGTCGTAGAGGTCATCGAAGGTCAGGCCCTCGTCGGGTGCGATCTTGCTGCGCAGCCAGATGAAGGTCTCCTCCGTCATCTGCATCAGCCCCCGGGCATCGACGCTGGAAGTAGCCGCAGGGTCGAAGCCGCTCTCGGTGCGGATAAACGCATAGACCAGCAGCGGGTCGAGGCCATATTCGGCGGCCCACTGCTCCACCTGCTGGCTGTATTTGCGGGGGTAGAGCAGCTGGTCGGCCTTCCGGGCGAGGGGCGGCAGCGTCACCAGTATCACTGCCGCGATGCAGGCCAGCACCACCAGCCTGCGCAGCAGTCGGAACAGCTTTTTCAAGTGCGGCACCCCTCCCCGATGAGCGTATCACACAGCTCGTTCGCCGCCTTCGCCAGCGCCTCGCGGGTGGAGGTATTGGGGAGGATGTAGTCCGCTCTGGCGGTCAGAACCGCCTCCGGCGTCTGGGCGTTGAGACGGCGGGCGGCCATCTCGGGCGAGATACCGTCCCGGGCAGCGATGCGCTCCACACTGACCTCAAAAGGGGCCGTGACCACACAGAGCTTATCGCACTCCGCTTCTGCCGCCGTGCCGACGATGACCGCACCGTCCAGCACGAAGAGCTTCGCACCGGCACGAAGAGCGGCCTGTTTTGCGGCACGGATGCGGCGGACGATCTCCGGGTGGGTCAGTGCGTCCAGCGCCGCCTTCCCCTCGGGGGTCGCAAAGGCGCGGTCGGCCAGCAGGCGGCGGTCAAGGGTGCCGTCTGCCCTTATAATATCCGCCCCGAAGCGCTCCGCCAGCTGGGGCAGCAGCGGAGAGCCGGGAAGCAGGATCTCGCGGGAGAGCTGGTCGGCGTCTGCCAGCGGGATGCCCCGGGCCGCAAAAACCGCGGTGACGGTGGATTTGCCGCAGCCGCTGCGGCCGGTGATGCCCAGCGTCATCATAGCTCGATCACCCGGAACGCGGCCGCACGGATAAGACGGTTATAGACCGCCATCGACAGGCCATCCTTCTGAGGGCAGCGGGCGTAGACTACGGCATCCCCCTGCTCATCCAGCGCACGCAGAGAGCGGAAGATGTGTCTGGCCTGATCGGCACCGTCCCCCTCCCGGCCATACTCCACGCAGGGGACCCCCAGCTTTTCGGCCTCGCCGGTGAAGCAGAGGCAGCTGGGTCTCTCGGCGGCGTGGGCGTCCACATAGGCCTTGAACTGCTCGAAGGTGCCGTCCAGCAGGGTAACATCGGCCTTGGGGGCATAATGTTTATACTTCATGCCGGGGCTGCGGACGACCGCACCCTCCGGCAGCTTTTCGAGGATGGCTTTGGAGACTTCCACCTCCTCGCCCAGCGCACGCTCGAGATCCTCCAGCGTGATGTGTCCGGGGCGGAAGAGGGTGGGCTTCTCACCCACCACCGACACGACGGTGGACTCCACGCCCCAGTCGCACTCGCCGCCGTCGAGGATGAGGGGCAGGCGGCCATCCATATCGGTAAAGACATCCTGCGCATCGGTGGGGCTGGGCTTGCCAGAGAGGTTGGCCGACGGGGCTGCAAAGGCACAGCCGCTGGCCTCGATGACGGCCCGGGCCACCGGGTGGCTGGGCATACGGATACCCACGGTATCCAGACCCGCGCAGCACTCCGCTGCCACCTCGGGGCCGCGGGGCATGATGATGGTCAGCGGCCCGGGGCAGAACGCAGCCATCAGCAGCTGGGCACGCTCGGGCACCTCGCTGACGAGGCCGTGCAGCATCTCGGGACCGGTGACATGGACGATGAGGGGATTGTCCTGCGGACGCCCCTTCGCTACGAAGATCTTGCTCACGGCCTCGCCGTTGCGGGCGTCGGCCGCGATGCCGTAGACCGTCTCGGTGGGCAGAGCCACCAGCTCGCCCTGCCGCAGAAGCTCGGCGGCGCGGGCAATGCCCTCCGCGTCCGCCGGGCGGACTTCAGTTTTGATATTCATACGAATCGTCGCTCTTTTCTGATGTAAAGCAGTTAAACTTTACAGATGTTCATGCGCAATATGCGCAGGTTTATGCGTTCAGTTTTTGTAATTTCTCGGCCTGCTCACGGGTGGCAAGGGCGTCGATGATCTCGTCCAGATTGCCGTCCATGATCTTAGCGAGGTTGTGCACCGTCAGGCCGATGCGGTGGTCGGTACAGCGGTCCTGCGGGAAATTATAGGTACGTATCTTCTCGCTGCGGTCCCCTGTTCCCACCTGACCGGCGCGGTCGGCGTTGATGGCATCCTGCTGCTCCTTCTGTTTCTGGGCCAGCAGGCGGCTGCGCAGGATCTCCAGAGCCTTGTCCTTGTTCTGGAACTGGCTGCGCTCGTTCTGGCACTCGACCACCGTGCCGGTGGGGATGTGGGTGACACGGATGGCACTGGACGTCTTGTTGATGTGCTGTCCGCCTGCGCCCGAGGAGCGGAAGGTGTCGATGCGCAGGTCTTTCATGTCCAGCGCAAAGTCCACCTCCTCGGCCTGCGGCATCACGGCCACCGTAGCCGTCGAGGTGTGGATGCGGCCCTGCGTCTCCGTCTCGGGGACGCGCTGCACCCGGTGGACGCCGCTCTCGTACTTGAGACGGTTGTACGCGCCCCGGCCATTGACTGCGAAGACGGCTTCCTTCGTGCCGCCAAGCTCGGTCTCATTGAGGTTCAGCAGCTCCATCTCCCAGCCCCGCCCCTGAACGTACATCGTATACATCCGCACGAGGCTGTGGGCAAACAGCGCAGCTTCCTCGCCGCCGGCACCGGCGCGTATTTCCATAATGACGCTTTTTTCGTCGTTTGCATCCTTCGGCAGCAGCAGAATTTTGAGATTATTTTCCAGCTCTGCCACATCCTGACTCTTTTCGCTGATCTCCTGCTGTATCATAGCTTTAAAGTCCGCATCGAGGGGTTCCTCCCCTTCCAGCAGGGCTTTCGCCTGTGCAAGATGATCCTGCGCAGTGGCAAGGGCGCGGTAGGCTTCCACCACCGGCTCTGCCTCGTGGTACTCCTGCATCAGGCGGCGGAACTGCGCCGGGTCGGCAGCAGTTTCGGGCTGATTGAGACGGACGGAAAGTTCTTCGAACCGACGGCAGACGGCCTCCATTTGGGAAGTCAGATTCGGCATATCAGGCAGTTCTCCTTACAAAACAGTTTCTGAATGTGCTGTGCCGCCGGGCTATTCCTGACCCGGCCGGATGACCTTTTTGATGTTCTTCTCGATCTTTGCCCGGGGCAGCATGACCTCGCGGCCGCAGCCCGTGCAGCGGATCTTGAAATCCATGCCCACCCGCAGCACCTCGAAGCTGGACGCTCCGCAGGGGTGCTGCTTGCGGGTGAGGATGGTATCGCCGACTGCAATATCCATATTGGCTCCCTTCTGTCTGTCCATAGATGGCACAGGCCGTGTGCCCAATGCATGACACACACCTATAGTATAATCCAAACTCGTATAAAATGCAAATGCAGCCGCATATGGTTTAACCATGCAGCACACCCTGCGCTGCAGCCCAAAAAATCAGAGAAAGAGGAATGAAAGATGATGCAAGCGTTTCGTACTGAAAACAACTACCGCAATGCTTCCCGCCTGAGCGCCGCCGAGCTGCGGGCCGCGATGACCAGCCGCGAAATTTTGCAGAGCACCGCTCTGGCCTTCGACACCCAGCGTCAGCTTCGGTTCGAGCTGGGCGGCTGCCGGGCCGTGATGCCCTTCGGACAGTGCGCCGACGGGGCCGACACCGGCAGTGTGCGGGACATCGCCGTGCTGACGCGGGTGGGTCGCCCCACCTGCTTCGTCATTGAGGGCATCGACACCGACGAAAACGGACAGCCCTTCTACCGGCTCTCCCGGGCCGAGGCCCAGCGGATGTGCAAGGCCGAATACCTCGACCAGCTCCAACCCGGCGACATCCTGCCCTGCGTCGTGACCCACATCGAGCCTTTCGGCGCGTTCTGCGATGTGGGCTGCGGCATCAGCGCTCTTCTACCCATCGATTGTATGTCGGTGAGCCGCATCTCCTCCCCCGCCGACCGGGTCAGCGTAGGGCAGCAGATCCTCTGCGCCATCAAGAGCCGGGACGCGCAGGGGCGGTTCGTGCTGACCATCCGGGAGCTTCTGGGCACATGGGCCGAGAACGCCGCCGCCTTTACGGTGGGCGAGACGGTGGTGGGCATCGTGCGAAGCGTGGAGGAATACGGCACCTTCGTCGAGATCGCGCCCAACCTCGCGGGCCTCGCCGAGAGCTGCCCCGACCTGCATCCCGGGCAGGCCGTGAGCGTCTACATCAAAAACATCCTGCCCGAGAAGATGAAGATCAAGCTGGTCATCGTCAATCATGCCCTCAGCCAGAGCCACCGCTTCGAGCTGCGGTACTTCATCACCGAAGGGCATCTCGACCACTGGCTCTACTCCACCCCCGAGAGCCGCAAGCGCATCGAGACCGATTTTGCGGACATGGCTTGCAATCCGGCCTGAAACCCTTTATACTATAGATATACTATAGAACACGGGAGATGGGAATAACAATGGCTGCCAACGATGCTTTTACCGCCGGTGTTCGTCCCGGTGGGCTGACCAACAGCACCGAGATCCGACTGTTGCTGTGTTATCTTGTCAAGAACGCCGGGCCGATCACCCGGGCGGAGATCGAAAACGCCCTGATGGAAGAGGCTCTGGTGAATTATTTTGAGATCGGCTCCTGCTTGGACGACATCGCCAAGCAGCAGCTCGTGGTGGTGGACGGCGACCGGTATACCATCACCGACAAGGGCCGGAAGGTGGCGCAGGAGCTGGCCTACGACCTGCCCCGCAGCGTGCGGGAAAAGGCGGTGGCCGCTGTGCTGCGCAGCCAGACGTGGACGCGCAAGGAGGCCGAGTACAGCGCCCGCATCCGCGAAAAAGCCGACGGCCACTGTTCGGTGCGCTGTCAGGTGAAGGCGCTGGACAGCGAGCTGTTCTGTCTGGACATCGGCACGCCCGATCGGCTGAGCGCCGAGCTGGTGAAAAAGCAGTTCATCCTCAAGGGCAACGAGATCTATCAGATGCTCATCACGAAGCTCACCGAAGAAGAGAAATGACCGAAATGGCCGCTGCACGTTGGTTTCGTGCAGCGGCCATTTTTGTTACAGCAGGATGCAGATAAGCCCAGTGCAGCCCTCGTTGATGACCCGCTCCAGCGTCTCCTGCAGGCGGCTTCGGGCCTCCTGCGGCATATGGAGCAGCTTGTTCTGCAGGCCGTCGTTGACCAGCTCGTGGAGGCTTTTCCCAAAGATGTTCGACTCCCACAGGCGGACGGGGTCGTCCTCGAAATCCTGCAAGAGGCTCTGCACGAGGTCTTCGCTCTGCTTCTCGGTGCCCACGATGGGGCTTAGCTCGGTGTGGATGACCGCCTTCATCATGTGGATGGACGGTGCGCTGGCTTCAAGGCGGACGCCATACCGTCCGCCCTGCCGGACGATCTCGGGCTGCTCCAGCGACAGCTCATCAATGGAGGGCATCACGATGCCATAGCCGGTGGCCTCCACCTGCTCCATCGCGCTACGTATCTTCTCATAGGCACGCTTCGCTTTCGCCAGCTCGATGATGCAGGGCATCAGCCCGGCCTCGTCGCCGATCTCAAGCCCCGTCTGCTCGCTGAGCACCCTGTAGAACACCTCCGGCTTGAGCAGCACTGTGATGCGCACGATGCCGTCGGCAAGGTCCATCCCGCTGAGGGCGGCGTTCTCCACCGCCTCGCAGTCCAGCACCGCCCGGCCAGAATCCGAGATGTCCTTCATCCGCGCGATCTGCCCGGAGAGCTGCATGGCCGCTGTGTACACCTCAGTCTGGAGCCAGTGGCCTTTGTCCAGCATCGTCACCCAGCGCGGCAGGGCAAAATCCAGCTCCCGCACCGGGAACTCGTAAAGCACCCGGCGCAGGATCTCCCCCAGCTGCTCTTCGTCGAGGTCGAGGCAGCTCACAGGCAGCACCGTCCGGCCATAGCTTTCTTCCATCTCCGCCGCCAGCGCCTTTGTCCCGGGGGCATCGGGATGGGTGCTGTTGAGCAGGATGACGAAGGGCTTGCCCAGCGCTTCCAGCTCGTCGATGACCCGTTTTTCCGCCGGGACGTAGTTTTCCCGCGGTATCTCGCTGATGGTGCCGTCGGTGGTGACGACGATGCCGATGGTGGAGTGGTCCCGGATGACCTTCCGGGTGCCGGTCTCGGCGGCGAGGTCGAATGGGATCTCCTCGTCGAACCACGGACTTTTGACCATCCGGGGCTTGTCATTCTCCTCGTGACCCATCGCCCCCTCCACCATGTAGCCCACACAGTCGATGAGCCGGATGCTGCACTCTCCCCCGCCCTCCAGCGCCAGCGGCACCGCCGACTCCGGGATGAACTTCGGCTCGGTGGTCATGATGGTGCGCCCCGCCGCCGACTGAGGCAGCTCATCGCGGGCACGGAGCTTTGCGTCCTCCGGCCCGATGGCGGGCAGCACCAGCTTCTCCATAAACTGCTTGATGAGGGTGCTCTTGCCCGTGCGCACCGGCCCCACCACGCCGATGAGGATGTCTCCGCCGGTGCGTGCCCCTATCTCGCGGCAGACTGCCGCCTGCTCGATTCGTTCCTGATTTGCCAAAACGCTCTCCCCTCTCTTCCCGTTTCTGGGTACACTTTATGCGCGGACATGAGGAAAATATGACGCAAAAAAGGCCGAAGTCCCAAGGATCTCTCGGGACTCCGGCCTTTTTTCTCCTACCGTTACACCAGCGTCGGGACAAGCGCCGCCAGCTTTTCGGCCAGCTGTGCGTGACCGTGACGGGTCAGGTGCATGAAATCCACCTGATTGAATGCGCAGTCGGCAGCATCGAGGAAGTGGACGCCCTGCCGCTCGGCGACGATGCGGAACTGCTCTGCCACGCCCTTCGACTTCTCCACGCAACCCTCGCCCATGACGGCGTCGTGGAAGCCGTCGCCGATGCGGGGCGGGGCCACGACAAGGATGTTGGGGGCTTTGGTGCCCCAGCAGTCCACGCTCTTTGCCTTGAGGATGAGGCGCTCCATCCCTGCACCGATGCAGGCGGCGTTGGCGTTGAACCGCTCCTTGACGTCGTTGGTGCCCAGCATAATGATGAGCAGGTCGATGACCTCATGGCTCTTGAGGAGCGCATAGGCCACGCTCAAAGCGTCCATCGACTCATGGATGGGGTCCACGAAAACCGTCGTCCGGCCCGAAAGGCCCTCTTCCGTCACAAGATACTCGCTGCCCAGCGCTGTTTGCAGCCGACAGGTCCAGCGCTCATCCTCGTTGAAGCGGATGCCGTGGTCGGCGCAGTCCGCCGGGTCGGCGCAATAGCCGTGAGTGTTGGAGTCGCCCAGACAAAGGATATGCTTTTTCATCGTTCCATCCCCCTTTTCAGTTTTCGCCCCGTGACTGGCGGAAGTAGTAGACTGCGCCCACCATGCCGGCGTCGTTGTGAAGCTGGGCGGCGCGGATCTCCAGTCCCTCTGCAAAGGCAGGCATGATGGAAGCTCTCACCTTTCTGGCGATGGGTTCGATGAGCAGCTCCTGCTGAGCGCTGACGCCGCCGCCGATGAGGATGAGCTGCGGGTTGAAGATGTGCACCAATCCCGCAAGGCCCTGCACGATCTCGTCCGTCCAGTCCTCGAGAAGGGCGAGGATGATGGGGTCGCCCGCATGGGCCGATTCGAAGATGGCACGGCCATCTCTCCACTTATGATTGCGGGGCTGCGCAGCACGCACGAGGGCCGTAGTGGCGGCATACCGCTCCCAGCAGCCCGATGCACCGCAGGTGCAGAGGACGCCGTCCAGCGCATGGGTACGGTAATGGCCCAGCTCACCGCCGAGGCCCCGGGCACCTTCCAACAGCCGTCCGCCGGTCAGGATGCCGCCGCCCACGCCGGTGCCCAGCGTGACACCGATGACGTCCGTATAGCCTTTCGCCCCGCCGACCCAGACTTCGCCCAGCGTCATGCAGTTGGCGTCGTTGGCGACGGTGACGGGCAGGCCGAATTTTGCTTCCAGCTCGGCCTTGATGGGGCTTCCGATGTAGTTGGGCAGGCTGCCGCAAGTGCCCACGACCGTGCCCGTGTGGGTGTCGATCTGGCCCGTGGCCGAGACGCCGATGCCCGCAAGGCTCTGCGGCCTGACGTCCTGCTCCTTCAGAAACTGTTCGGAGGCCGAAAGCACCGTCGTGAGGATGGGTGTCTCATAGTAGTCGAAACAGACGCTCTGCTCCGCCTTGGCAAGGACGCGGCCCTCTTCATCTACGATGCCAAGCTTGACGCTGGTGCCGCCGATGTCGATGGCAAGATACTGTTTCATAGTCGTATCTCCGTATCATTTTTATTTTTGCATGGCGTTGATGGCCCCGGTAAATCGGGCCGTGATCTCAGCCGGGCGGGTGATGGCACCGCCGACGACGAGGGCGAACGCACCGGCCTCCAGCGCCTTGACGGCCTGTTCCGGGTAGTGGATGTGACCTTCGGCGATGATCTTTGCCGGACACTCTGCGGCCAGCTTGTGGACAAAGTCAAAATCAATGTCATTGATGCCCTTGGTCTCGGGCGTATAGCCGCGCATGGTCGTGCCCACAAAGTCAGCCCCGGCTTCCGCGCAGAGCATGGCATTCTCGAAGTTGTCGCAGTCGGCCATCACCAGCTGGTCGGGGTATTTTTCCTTGATGGCACGGATGAACTGGGCCGAGGTAGAGCCGTCGGGGCGCAGCGCACCCGTGCCCTGCACGGCGAGGATGTCCACGCCGCAGGCTGCCAGCTCGTCCACTTCCTTCATGGTGACAGTAATGTACATCGGCGTGCCGGGGTAATCCTTTTTGATGATGCCGATGACCGGCAGGTCTACCACCTGCTTGATCTGGGTGATGTCCCGGACGGTGTTGGCGCGGATGCCCACAGCGCCGCTCATGGCGGCCGCCTTTGCCATCAGAGGCATAACTCCGCCCTCTTTGGTGTAGAGAGGCTCCGTCTCAAGGGCCTGACAGGAGACGATAAGCCCACCCTTGATCTGCTCAAACAGCTTTTCTTTTTCCATATCCATCAGTCCTCCATCCTGATCTTGATGACTGCTTTGCGCACATGGTCACAGCCGGGGCGTGCCACACCGGGCTTGTGCAGCTCACCGGGGAAGAACAGAACGAACCGTCCCTCGCCCAGCACACCGCTGACGGCGTCCGGACTGGTCCTGAAACCGATGTCTCCCGCAAACTCCCCTGCTTCCTCGCCGGGCAGGTTGGTATAGCCCCAGCCCTCGCCGCCGGTCAGGTCGATCTGAAGGTCGGCGTACTTTTTGTGGTACTCAAGACGGGCGCTGTCGGGGCTCAGCCCGGCCTCCATCACGTTGATAAAGACATTCTCTCCGTCTACCTCGGTGCGGCCCAGCGGAAGGTCGCTCAGGTCGTGGGCCACATGGTAGGCGGTGAGGTAGTCGATGGCGGTTTCCAGATTCTTGTGGAGTCCCCGGTAACGGCTCAGGTTCTCCAGTGCGTCGCAGATCATGGTGATTTTCTCCTAACTGTTTTTTCACAAGCACAAAGAGCGTCTGCCCTCTCCCCTCATGAAGAGACGGAGAGGGGACGCTTTCTGGCTTCTCAGAGCTTTGCGATAGCGGCTTCGATCATGGCCTGTGCCTCGGCGATGACTGCTTCATCCTCCGGGATGAGGCCGGGCATCGGCTCACGGACGCCGCCCAGCTCAAGGCCGTACATCCGGCGCAGGATCTCTTTCTGCACAGCGTAGAGGTTGCCGTGGGCCGAGCACATCTTATAGATGATGCGGTCGGCGTCGTACTGGATGGCCTGTGCCTCCTTGATCTCGCCCTTGTTGATGTGGTCGTTCATGGCCAGATACAGTTCGGGCATGACGGCGTAGGTGCCGCCGATGCCGCCGTCTGCGCCGATGACGCGGCCGGAGACGAACTGCTCATCGGGGCCGTTGAAGACCACGAAGCTGCCCTCGCCCCGGGCGGCGACGCCGGCGTCCTTGAACATCTGGATGTCCTGCGTGGGCATCGAGCTGTTTTTGACCGCGACGACGTTGGGGTTCTTGAGCATCTCACCCAGCAGGCTCATGGTCAGGCCGGTGCCGGCCAGCTGCGGGATGTTGTAGATGACGAACTCGGTGTTGGGCGCTGCGGCGGACATATCGTTCCAATACTTGGCGATGGCGTACTCCGGCAGGTGGAAGTAGATGGGCGGGATGGATGCGATGGCGTCCACACCCACGCTCTCGGCATGACGGGCCAGCTCGACGCTGTCAGCGGTGTTGTTGCAGCCGACGTGTGCGATGACGGTCAGTTTGCCTTTAGCTTCGCTCATGACCGCCTCGAGGACAGCCTTGCGCTCATCGACGTGCTGGTAGATGCACTCGCCCGACGAGCCGCCCACATACACGCCCTTGACTCCCTTGGCGATGAGGTGGCGGGTCAGCGCCTTGACGCCCTCGGTGGAGATATTGCCCTCTGCGTCATAGCAGGCGTAGAAAGCCGGGATCACGCCCTGATATTTGGTGATGTCTTTCATTTGTCTATGTCCTTTCTGATAATTTCAATCAAACTCGATGCTCTTCCAAAGCGGCTTTCCTCTTGCGGTGCCCAGCGTCCGCTTCGTGCCTTGGTGCGGCACTCGCGTCCTGCTGACCGCGGCGCCAAAAGTTGCTCCCTGACCTGTATTCCCCTTTTCAGGTTCTACAGTAGGCAAGCGGCTTTCCTCTTGCGGTGCCCTGCATCCGCTTCGGCCCTTGGGCGGGCCTCGCGTCTTGCAGACCGCGGCGCCAAAAATTTCTCCCTGTTTCGGCCGCAGGCCGCGGTCGAAATTTTAGCCTTTAACCGCACCCATTGCGATGCCCTTGGTGAAATACTTCTGGAAGATGAGGAAGATGATGATGATCGGCACAGCGGCCAGCGCGGCACCGGCCATGATAAGGCCGAAATCGGTGCTGTTCTCTGCCTGCAGCTTTGCGATGCCCAGCGAGATGGTAAGGTTGCTGGTGCTGGACAGCATGATGAGCTGCATGAAGTAGTCGTTCCAGCTGTTGATGAAGGTGAAGATGGCCAGTGCGCCGATGCCCGGCTTGACCATCGGCAGCACGACGCTGATAAAGGTGCGCGCCTCGCTGGCTCCGTCGATGCGGGCCGCCTCCAGCATTTCGGTGGGGATGCCCTCACTGAACTGTTTCATCAGGAAGACGCCGAAGGGCCAGCCCACGATGGGGAAAATGACGGCCCAGATGGTGTTGTAGAGGTTGAGCGAGCTCATCTCACGCAGCAGCGGGATGAGGATGACCTGCTTGGGCAGGGCCATCGCGCAGACGATGAGGGTAAAGAGCAGCTTTCGGCCGACGAAGCGCTTTTTGGCCAGCGCATAGCCTGCCATTGCTGCGGTGATGCAGGTGAGGATCATGGACATGACAGCCATGAACACCGTGTTGATCATCCAGCGCAGGGCTGCCGGGGCCGTAGGGCCGATGGAGAAATAGATGGGTTCGCCGTCCGCGCTGAACGAGCCGCTGAACGGGACCGCCAGCTGCCACAGGGGTGCGCTCTTGCCGGCGAAAAGCTTCTGGTAGTTGGTCAGCACCCACTGGCTGGGCCACCACTCAGGGGTGGTAGAGTTTATAGCCGCGCCGGTCTTGAAGGAGCCGGTGATGATCCAGTACAGCGGGAAGGCAAACAGCACGGCCATGATGCTGATGAGGATGAGGGTCAGGATCATGTAGGCGCTCATCTTTTTCAGCTTGCTGGGGTGACGCTTCAGCGGTTTCTGTTTTTTTGCAGTTGCAGTCATTGCCCGGCACCTCCTTTAATTATCCTGACTGCCAAGCTTGAACTGGACAGCCGACAGGATGGCGATGATAACGGCCAGCACAACGCCCATTGCGTTGCCGTAACCATAGCGGTAGAGCTTGAACGCGGTGTAGTAGATATAGTACATGATGGTATCGGTGCTGTGGTTGGGGCCGCCGGAGGTCAGCAGCTGGATCAGCGCGAAGCACTGGAAGGAGTTGATGGTGGTGATGACCAGAATGTACAGGGTAGTGGGCATAATGGCGGGCCACTTGATCTTCCAGAAGCACTGGAAATCCGTTGCGCCGTCCACCTCAGCGGCTTCCACGATGGATTGATCCACATTGCCCAGCGCAGAAACATACAGCACGATGGGCTGGCCGACGGAGGTGGTGAGCAGGATGAGGATGATGCAGCCCAGTGCATACTTTTCATCGCCCAGCCAGTTGATGTTCTTGTCGATGAGTCCCACGGCCTTGCCCAGATAGTTGAAGATGCCGTAGTAGTTGTTGTACATCCACTTCCACACGACGGTGACGGCCACCGAGCCGGTGACGACTGGCAGGTAGAACACGCAGCGGAAGAGGCTCGTCGCCCACTCAGGCAGGTCAACGATGGCTGAACTGATCCACAGCGAGAACGCGCAGGTCACAGGCACCGAGACGACCACGATGATGAAGGTGTTCTTCAGCGCACCGCGGAAGATAGGGTCAGCGAACAGCTCTTTATAGTTCGCAAGACCCACGAATATGTCCGCGCGGTTCATGGTCGAGTCAAAAAAGCTCGTAACCACGCAGAGGATCATAGGGTAGATGACAAAGCCGAGGAAGAAGATGAGACTGGGCAGGAGGAACAGATAGGAAGCGATGGTCTCCTGCCGAACCAAGGCGCCGCTGCGCTTCGGCTCTTTGACCCTTGCTGTCTTTGCAGCCAAAGAAATCACCAAACCTTTCGTTCTGATGGGGTGCGGTGTCTTACCCAAAAATACCCCTCCCTCGCCGGGATGTTCGAGGGAGGGGCACGCATTTTCTGATTTGCCCTCAGGCGGGACGCTTATGCTTCGGCCGCTGCGGCTGCGTTGGCGTTCTCGACGAAGGTGGCAACAGCAGTTGCAACGTCCTCACCGGTGCCCACGCGCTGGAGCATATTCCACCACTCGGTGCGAGCCGTTGCCCAGCCCGGAGTGATCTGGTAATAGTCACCCAGATAGGCCATGAACTTGGTGTACTCGCTCATGATGGCGTTGTCGGCGTAGATGTCGCCCACGCTGGCGCGGACCGGGAAGTAAGTGGAAGCCAGAACGCTGTTCTTGACCTGATCGGGGTCCGCTGCGATGAACTCGATAAAGGTCTTTGCTGCCTTGACCTTTGCCTCGTCGCCGTTGTCGAAGATGCCGAAGCCCCAGATGCCGCCGCAGAGCTTCGGGTCGCCGCTTGCAGTGGGGAATGCCATCGGCATGATCTCGTCGCCGTCGTTGGTCAGGCCGGCGTCGTTGTTGTCGCTGTTCAGCTGCTGCGCGATGTTCCAGCAGAAAGCCATCTGCAAAGTGCCGTTGCGGAACAGGGTGATCTCGTCGCCGCCTGCGATGGAGGCGTCGAAGTTGATGCCGTCGGTGTCGTACAGGGTCTGGATGGCCTTGATGTTCTCAGCGGAGTCTGCGGTGTACTTGGTGTGTGCATCGTCGGTGAAGGTGCCGCCGTACATATTGTTGATGATCGCACGGGTGCCCTGATCGCCGCCCTGACCGCCGCAGTAGACAGCCGCCACATTCTCGTAGCCGCCCTTGTACAGGGCGTCAACGGTGTTCAGGAAGCCCTCGGTGCTCCAAGTGTGCTTATCGGTGTCGATGTACTTGTCTGCGCCCACTTCCTTGACCTTGGTCATGTTGACGGCCATGCAGTGTGCCGTCATGCACAGGGGGTACTCGTAGTAGTCGCCCTTGTCGTTGTGGCAGGCGGAGTTGACGGACTCGTAGATGTCCTTCTTGGCATCATCGGTCCACAGGTCGTTCAGCGGGGCCATGACGCCCTTCGCGCCCCAGTTGGCCACCAGACGCTCGGGGCCTTCCATGATGAGGTCGGGTGCGCTGCCGCCCTCGATGGCGGTGTTAACCTGATCGTCGCCGTTGGTATAGTCCAGATACTCGACGGCCACCTTGATGTCAGGATACTTTGCGTTGAAGCTGGCGATCAGCTCCTGCACGGTCTCGTCCTTGCCCCAGCCGCCGATGGGGTATGTCCACAGCTTGATGCTTGCGCCGGAGGCTGCGGTGGAAGCAGCGGCAGAAGCGGCAGAAGCGGCAGTGCTGGTGGAAGCGGGCTTACCGCCGCAGGCAGCCAGAGCACCGGCTGCGCTCAGAGCGCCAACGGCCTTCAAGAAGGAGCGGCGAGAGATAACATTCTTCATAATGAGTTCTCCTTACCTATCATATCGGCGGCCCTTCATCCCAGACCGCTCTTGTTGGCCCTATTATAGAAAATCTCTTTCATTTTGTCCATCGGTTGCATACACAATTTTCAGAAAGTTTTCTTGTCTATTCCGCACAAATATCTGGGATACCAGCTATCTTTTGGCCATTTTCGCCAATTTTATACGTCGTTGTAGCCATTTTGTAATCATCTCTGCGCAGTTTGTCATTTTCAACAGGAAAAATATTTTCTCGCTCATTTTTCGTTTTTGAAATTTATTTTCAGTAATGGGTACTACTTTTCCTCAATTTTTGGATGCTCTGCACAGCATCTGCGCCTGAATTATGGTAAAAGGTACACTTGTCAAGCCGCTGAAATTCTTTTATACTTTTTATATAGGTGTCCCCTCCCCTGCGCGGCGGACGGGGCGATAAGGATAAGAAGGTGTAAGACGCCTGCAGGCATTGCGGCCCGCCTGACCGAAGGAGCAAAGTTATGGGTACGAATTTTTGGGAACTGCTGCAGCAGCGGCAGGGCCAGTTGACGAGATCCGGCCATGCCGTGGCCGACTACCTCTTACAGCACGCCGATGAGGCGCAGTATCTTTCCATTTCCTCTCTGGCTCGGGAGTGCAATGTCGCCGAGGCCACGGTGTTCCGGTTCTGCCGGGCGCTCGGGTTCGACGGCTACCACGAGATGCGCATTGCGCTGGCGCAGGCCAACGCCACCGGCACCATGTCCAGCCAGCGGGAGCTTCAGCCCGGGGCTTCCACCGAGACGCTCTTTGAACACGCCAGCGCCCGTCTCTTTACCGCCATCAATGGCACTCAGAACGCCCTCTCTGCCGAGGCCGTGGATGAGGCCGCACGGATGCTCCGGGAGGCCAAGCAGGTCTTCTGCTTCGGACAGGGCGGCAGTATGCTGCTGGCCAACGACATCTGCGCCCGCTTCGCCAGCCTCTCCACCAAATTCCGCACCTCCGGCGACAGCCATCTGCAGCTGTTGACCGCCAGCCTGATGAACGAGGCCGACGTCGTCCTCTTCGTCTCCTACTCCGGAGCGACCCGCGATATGATGGAGACTCTCCGCACGGCCAAAGCCGCCGGCGCGAAGATCATCCTTCTGACCCATTACGAGGACTCCCCCGGCGCATCGCTGGCCGATGTCGTCCTTCGCTGCGGCGCACAGGAAAGCCCGCTGGACTCCGGCAGCATTCCCATCAAGGTAGCCGTCCTCTATGTAGGCGAGGTCCTGGTGCTGCGGTACATCCTCGACTCCCCCGAACAGGCCAACACCGCGCAGGAGCTTACCAGTGAGGTTCTGACGCTGAAGATGCTCTGATCCCCCCTGCCCCGCGTGATGCAAAGCAACGCATTACCGTGAAAATCATACTTTTTTCGAAAAAATTCAAAAAATTCTCAAAAAACCGTTGACAGGGACGTCATATCTGAGTATAATATTTCATGTCGCCGGTGCTCCGACAGAAAAAAGCACCGGATGATGACCGGGTGTAGCGCAGTTTTGGTAGCGCGCTTGAATGGGGTTCAAGAGGCCGTGAGTTCGATTCTCGCCACTCGGACCATAAATCCAACGATTTCACGTTAGAAATCGTTGGATTTTTTGTTTATAGGCTGGCCTCATTTGGTTTTGACCACAATTTTGACCACAATGCCAAAGATTTTATCTGGTCAATCGCAGGGGCAAGTGGGCTTTTTTGACGCAACATCATCTGCTGCGATATGCGAGCCAGCGTTGATGCCAACGATTTGAAAAGCTGGCTCGCGATAATTAGTGCCGTTCCGTCCAATTTTCAGGCCGAAAATGCCTCGCTAAACAACTGGATCGCACTCTGCCGAATGGATTCCTGAACATGGAGATAATGCTCAGTCATTTCGGTATCGGCATGGCCTACGATGCTCTGGATGGTCTGAATGTCTACACCCAACGCCTGCATATCACAGTTTTCGCAAAACTGCCAGCCTTCAAGGTGGTCTTTCAGTCGATCCTTCATGTCAGCCGACCTCCGTCAACGAGGATGGGTGGCATTGCCGCAGCATGGATGGGAGAGACGGTAGAAAACTTCCCGATGGAGGCTCTTTCATCAGCCAATCCGGTTCTATCATTAGCCGATGAACCTGTGCAAAGGGGTGCGGATGAGCACAACCAGCAACTTTGCAGCCTGCAGGTTTTGCTAATAAAAACCTTGAACCGAAACAACTCATGTGTGTACGCCTCCTATCAAATTTTTTGTGTAATTCTATATAGCTTTTGGGGAATGTGCTGATTATATCCTAAAAATTTGTATACTTCAATACGTTAAAGAAAGTTTGGAGAACCATTCAAAGAAATGCTCTAAACAAAAGCTAAATACGGTTATTTTGACATAGCAACGCTACTTATATAGAGCGAAGCACTACTTATAAATAGTGTTGTCAGGAATTGAGATTTTGTGATACCAAAAAGACACCCTCGCTTTTGATAGGAATCTCATGCAGGGATGTCCTTATCTCAACGCGAAGGTGTCTTAATAACGAGGGTCATCTCATCACGGCTACGATCTCTTTTATGATGTTTAGCAGTCGATGAAATTGTTCTGGTGAAAGATTACGAGTGATCTGAGAGAAATACTGCAATGCGGCAGTATTCATGTCACAACGTAAAGCAAAAAGCTCTAGGCTTAACCCCCTCTTCTTTGCGTATCTTTCTGATCCGTTCTCCAACAAGGGATGCTAGTTCGGCTGGTTCAGATTCAGGCTGATCTTTCGCTTTTTTCACAGAGAACACCTCATTTGCGGGCAATCATCAGATGCCACGGAACGTAAAGGTGAACTCCACAGGCTTAGTCACATCAGGAATATACTCCGGGTGGACATTGGCACCCCAGCTGTCATCGCCGCCAACGCCCATCTGCTCGCCGATGGCACGAATCACCGTGTAATGGACCGGGGGCAGCTCGTAGGGATGCTTGGCACTCTCCATTTCATGGGGAGTGTAGGGCAGCGCAGAGAAGAACATGGGCTTTGCGGCATCTGCGGTAAACAGCAGCCCGCGACCCTTGCGGTCCACTACCTTTGCCCAGCGCACAGCGGTCTTTGCACCGCACTCCTGCGGCACAAGGTACTGTGCCATGTTGTCTGCGACCTTGTTCTGGTAAATGCCCAGCTTTGCACCATGCTGACGGTCCCAGTAGGTCTCCGCAGGGCCGTTTCCGTACCACTCCACCGTGTCGTAGTCAGCGTCGATCTTGAACAGTACGCCGAACTCCGGCATTGCTGCAAGTCCTTCCACCGGGTCATAGTGCAGGGTGGTCTGGATGCGGCCATCACCGAACACACGGTACTGCAGGCTGCACTCTGCTGCGGGGCTGGTCTGGAGGTTATAGAGATAGGTCACGACCACGCTGTCGGCTTCCACCTCGCAGGTGGGGTTCTGGAGGATGGTGCCGCCATGAACAGACGGGATCTCCTTGCCGATGCCCTTGGCGGTAGCGTACAGGCTTGCCAACTTCCACTGACCGCGAACGCCGCCCATGTTGTTGCCGCAGTCGTTGTCGGTGGGAGCGCGCCAGAAGTTGGGACGGGGAATCTCCTGAATCATCTCCTTGCCGGCATAGCGGTAGGAAGTCAGACCGCCGTTCAGATCGGAGAACAAAACATCGAAATTCTCACCACGGACACCGATGTTGTGTGTACCGTGCGTAACGGTAAACGGCGTGACCTTCTTGCTGGGAATGGAACGGACCACAGCGATCACACCCTGTCCAAAGGCGACTTCATGACCTTTCTTTGCCCAGCTGGTGTCCTCCTTCAAACGGAAGCTGATGGTCACTGCATATTCACCGGGGAGCGCAGGGACCATAAACGGCAGCGGGAAGCTGGAACGCTCTTCGGGAGCAACATCAATATTGGTCAGTTCCTGCTGCTGATACAGCTTTCCATCACGATGCAGCAGTGCAACGCAGTCGAAAGCATCCGTAGAGGTGAACAGGTTCTTATTCCAGACTTCGAAGCCAGAGTTGTCGATGGAAACAGCGATGTTCTGATAGCAGAACTTGACCTCCTGCATCTTGGGAGAAGGAGCACGATCACCACCGTAGGCAATGCCGTTTCCGCTGAAATTATAGTCGGTAGGACGCTCACCGAAGTCGCCGCCGTAGGCTTGGAACCACTTGCCGTAGCGGTCTTTTTTCCAGATGGACTGGTCGATGTAATCCCAGATGAAGCCGCCCTGATAGCCGCAGTCCTTCTGGTCGGCAAGTTCCGTGTACTTGTGCAAAGCACCGTTGGAGTTGCCCATAGCATGAGAGTATTCGCACTCGATATAAGGCCGCTTATCGCCCTGTGCCAGATACTCTTTAATGTCCTTCACAGTGCTGTACATATGGCTCTCGATATCGGTGGTTTCGAGGAAGCGGGGATCATTGACCACACCTTCGTAATGCACCAGACGGGTGTCATCAATGCGGCGGACCATCTCTGCCATCTGGAGCAGGGTCTCACCACCAAACGATTCGTTGCCCAGAGACCAGATCAGAACAGCAGGATGATTTTTGTCACGCTGGTAAGTGGAATTCATGCGGTCGAACAAGACAGCTTTCCACTCCGGCTTATCATTGGGCAAAACGCCCTCGATGCCGCGAATGCCAGCCTGATGAATATCCCATGTGCCATGGGATTCCAGATTGTTCTCTGCGATCAGATACAGACCATACTCGTCGCACAGGTCGTACAGTGCGTCCTGATTCTGATAATGGCTGGTACGGATGGCATTGATGTTGTTCTGCTTCATGGTGATGATATCCCGAAGCAGTTCCTCATGAGTGTGTACGCCCACAGCACGACCCGTAATGGAGCTGAACTCATGACGGTTGGCACCCTTGAACACGATGCGCTTGCCGTTGAGCAGCATCCGATTGTTCTTCAACTCGAACTTGCGGAAACCGACTTTCTGCCCAGTCACCTCTACCAGATGGCCTGCATCGTCCAGCAGCTCAATTTCCAGTTCATACAGAGCCGGGTCCTCTGCACTCCACAGGTGGGGGTTCTCCACCGCATGGCTGAACAGAGCAGAGCCGCCGTTCAGTGCGATTTTTTCGGAGAACACTTCCAGTTCACTGCGGCGCAGGGTCAGACGGGCCGCGCCCTTTCCCTCCACCTGCAGTGCAACTTCCAGCGTGGAATGAGCGAAATCATCCCCGGCAAACAGCGTTTTGACGGATATATCTTCCAGATGCACGGTGGGGATAGCGTACAGCCACACGCTGCGGAAGATGCCGGAGAAGCGGAAGAAGTCCTGATCTTCGCACCAGCTGGAGGAAGTCCACTTGAACACCTGCACGGCAAGCTTGTTCACGCCCGGCTGGAGATAGGAAGTCAGATCGAATGCGTGTGCGGAGAAGCTGTCCTCGGTGTAACCCACATAAGACCCGTTCAGCCAGAGAGCCATGCCGCTTTCCACACCCTCGAACTCGATGTGGACGGGCTTGCCCTGCATGGATTCCGGCAGCTCGAAGTATTTTACATAGCTTGCCACCGGATTGAACCGCTGCGGGATCTCGCCCGGCTGTACTTCTTCACGGCCATCCCACGGATACTGAACATTCGCGTACTGGGGAATGTCGTAGCCCTCCATCTGGATGTGTGCCGGAACATGAATGTCATCCCAGCCGCTGCAATCGTAATCCGTCTTTTCAAAGCCGGGGATGGCACTGGTGTAGTTCTTTGCGTAGGCGAATTTCCAGATACCGTCCAGCTTCAGCGCCAAAGAAGAGGAGCCTGTCCGATATTCTTCGCGGGAAGCGTAAGCACGGAAACTTGCATGAGCATTCAGCACGTTTTCCTTGAAAAAGGTGGGGTCTTTTACTTTTGCAAAATCAAATGCAGCCATAGTATTTCCTCATTTACCTTTTATAATTTTATAATATTTCTCCAGCCTCCCCGGAGGAATCGCTGGATTCCTCCGGGGAACAGCAGATGAAGGAGAAATGATAATGGCTTATTATCAGGCTGCTGCACGCAGCTTTTCATTTGCTTCTTCGACCTTCATACGAGAGAGAATGAAGGTGATGATGGCATCCAGAGCAAACGGAATCACCAGATACATGATCTTCAGCATCGAGATGCAGGATTCGGGCTGGACAGCCAGCGCACTATCGAAATGACTTGCTGCCAGCAGCCAGCCGGTGATGGCAGTACCCAGACCGCCGCCCAGCTTCACACCGAGAGAAGTGCAGGAGTACATCGTGCCATCCACGCGCTTATGCTTCGTCAGCCAAGTGTACTCGGAGCAGGCTGCGATCACAGCGTTCATATCGCCCTGCCAAGGACCCTGACCAAGAGCTGCGATTGCAGTAAAGAGCAGCATCAAGGTCACATTGCCGCTGCCCATGTAACCAGCTACAGCAACCAGTGCACGAGAAATCGTTGCCAGAGTATAGCTCATGACGTTCAGCTTGTACATTCCGCTCCATTTGGCAACCAGCGTCGGGGTGAATACCAGAGCGATGATCAGAGGAATATTGACTGCCCAAGAGAACACGCCAAACAGATTCTGGTTGCCGAGAATGTAGGTTGCATAGTAGGTGCCCATGCTGATCATAGCACCGTAGATCTGCTGCAAAATGTAGGTGACGCAAATCATCATATAATATTTGTTACCAGCAAGCAGCTTTGCAGCCTGAACCAGATTGTACTTTTCGTCCTGCTCGATTTCCTTTTTGTCGGTGGTATCCACCAATTCGCCTTCCGGCAGTTCCTTCACGGAGAGAACGGAGAGGGTGTTGACAAGCAGACCGATGATGGCGTAGATGATTGCAACAGTGCGCCAACCGGCAGCACCACCGCCCAATGCCGTAACAGCACCCAGCGTGATGGACTGGATGAGCAGGCTGGTGGCAAAGGCGAACATGAAACGCCAAGAACCCATCTCGACCTGTTCGGCACTGTTCTTCGTGACGAGAGCAGTCAGTGCAGAGTAAGCAATGTTGTTGGCAGTGTAGAATACAGCGTTCAGCAGAGTATATGCGATCAGGAACCATGCGTACTGTGCAAACTGTCCCAGATTGGTCGGGATGGCGAAAATTGCCACCAGCGTAATGGCACAGCCAATGTAGCCGTACAGCATCCAAGGACGGGCTTTGCCCATCTTAGAATGCGTTTTGTCAATCAAAGAACCAAAGAAAATGTCCGTCACACCGTCCAGCAATTTGGAAACTGCAATCAGAGTGCCGACAATACCGGGGTTCAGGCCAACAGTGTTGGTCAGATAGATCATGACGAAGGAGGACAGGAATGCATACACTATGTTGCCTGCAATATCGCCTGAACCATAGCCGACTTTATTATACCACTTTAGATAACGCTTCTCAGTCATTGTGCTTTCTCCCATCTTGCTTGTTTTGTGTGGGCGCGCCCAATCTGCTGCGCACTTCAGACTGGAATTCTCATTACGCAAGTTGCCCAAATCTCTTGCGTTTCGTCTGAAAATATTATAGAATCTAATGGAACGAAAAGATATAGACAAGATGGAACAAAATATGCACAAAATCAAAGAGTTTGTAATTTTTGATAGAACATTTCCTAAATCACTGTAAAATCTCTGAGGATGAGGAGGACGCAGGGATGTATTTCAACTCAGGATATTTGAACAACTCCCGTTTGGATTTCAAAGACTACTCAAAGCCGCTGGTCGTAGGCAGCTGCGGCACTTATCGCTTGAAAAAACGCCCTAAGCTACCTACTTTTTGGGCAAAGGGTCGCAGAGACTATCAAATCCTCTATGTGGCATCTGGTAAAGCACACTTCTGGTTCGATGGTGTTGAGGAAGTGGTGACTTCTGGACACATGGTGCTTTATCAGCCGAAAGAAATCCAGAAGTATGTCTACTATGTAGAAGATCATCCAGAGGTGTTCTGGATTCACTTTACAGGATATGATGTCAAAAACATCCTGAACTATCACGGAATACCATTGGACAAGCACGTTTTTTACAGCGGCACACTGCCGGATTACAAAATGCTGTTCCGAAAGATCATCCGAGAACTGCAACAATGTGAATATGGCTATGAAGACTATATTGCTTCTCTCTTCAGCATCATTCTGCTTTTAGTAAGCAGGAAACAGCAGGAAAGCGAGAAAACAACTACGAGCATCCCCGAAGAAATCGAAGCCGCCGTTGCCTACTTTAACGAGAATTATAATACAAAGGTCAGTGTGGACGATTACGCAGAATCGCTGCATATCAGTACGAACTGGTTTATCCGTAATTTTAAGCAGTACATGAAAATAAGCCCTGCACAATACATCCTGTCCCTTCGGATGGTAAATGCACAAAGCTTATTGGAGAACACCGAATACAATATTGGAGAAATTGCAGAGATCGTAGGGTATGATAACCCACTCTATTTTAGCCGGGTATTTAAGAAAGAGTATGGTGTCAGTCCGGCACAGTACCGAAAGAATCTGGAAGAATCTACTGAAAAATGAGAAAGATTCCTTATAAATAAGGAGAGTAGAACCATGCCGATAAAAAATGCGATCCACAGCCAACAAGTCTACGACCCAACAGATGAATCCATCATGGCAGAGCAGGAACTTTGCATGGAGCGGCTGTATGATTATAACCACACCCGCCCTTCCGAACACGCAAAACGGGCGCAGCTTTTGAAAGAAATGCTAGCAGAGTGCGGCGCAGGCTGCTGGATTGAGCCGCCGTTTCACGCCAATTGGGGCGAAAGCACGTTCACTTGAGCGATTATGTCTATGCCAACTTCGGGCTGACCTGCGTGGATGATACCCATATCTACATCGGGGAGCACACCATGATAGGTCCGAACTGTGTCCTTGCAACCGCAAACCACCCGATCCTGCCGGAACTGCGTGAGAAAGCATACCAGTACAATCTGCCCATCCGCATTGGACGCAACTGCTGGCTGGGTGCTGGCGTGATCGTGGTGCCGGGTGTTACCATTGGGGATAATACGGTGATCGGTGCGGGAAGCGTTGTGACAAAGGACATTCCTGCTAACGTAGGGACCATTTGCTCCTCAATCGAACAACCTTCGGGTTAGTTCGATTGAGGAGCTTTTTTATTTTATCCGAAGCTTTTTAAACAACAGAGCCGCAGTCCTTTCGTGGGCTGCAGCTCTGTCTGCTTCTGTATCCTTATTTTCCCTCTGCTCGGAGGCGGGCGTCCTTGTCCAGCAGCGGCTTGAGGTACTGGCCGGTAAAGCTTTCCGGTACCTCTGCCACCTGCTCGGGTGTTCCCTCCGCCACGATGAGTCCGCCGGCGCTTCCGCCCTCGGGACCGAGGTCGATGATGTGGTCGGCGCACTTGATGAGGTCGAGGTTGTGTTCGATGACGATGACGGTATTGCCCGCATCCACCAGCTTCTGCAGCACCTCGATGAGGCGGTGGACATCCGCGACGTGGAGGCCCGTAGTCGGTTCGTCGAGAATATACACGGTCTTGCCGGTGCTGCGGCGGGCCAGCTCATTGGCCAGCTTGACGCGCTGGGCTTCGCCGCCCGAAAGGGTCGTGGCGCTCTGTCCCAGCGTGACATAGCCCAGCCCCACATCCAGCAGGGTCTGCAGTTTGCGGGCGATCTTCGGCTGATTGGCGAAGAAGACCACTGCCTCCTCCACTGTCATGTTCAGCACGTCGGAGATGGTCTTTTCCTTATATTTGACTTCCAGCGTCTCCCGGTTGTAGCGTGCGCCCTTGCAGACCTCGCAGGGGACGTAGACATCAGGCAGGAAGTGCATCTCGATCTGGAGGATACCGTTGCCCTCGCAGGCCTCGCAGCGGCCTCCCCGGACGTTAAAGCTGAACCGGCCCGGGCCATAGCCCCGCATCTTGGCGTCCTGTGTCTGCGAAAAGACGGTGCGGATGTCGTTGAAGACGCCGGTATAGGTGGCCGGGTTGGAGCGGGGTGTCCGGCCGATGGGCTGCTGGTCGATGCCGATGACCTTATCCACAAATTCAAGGCCCTCTACCCCATCGCATCTGCCTGCGCGGGAACGTGCGCCGTTCAGCTCACAGGCCAGCGTCTTATACAGGATCTCATTGATGAGGCTCGATTTGCCCGAGCCAGAGATGCCTGTCACGCAGATAAACTCTCCCAGCGGGAACTTCACATCAATATTCCGCAGGTTGTTCTCCCGTGCCCCCCTCACCGTGAGGAAATTGCCATTGCCGGTGCGGCGGGTCTGGGGCACCTCGATGCGCTTGCGGCCCGACAGATAGTCGCCGGTAATGCTGCGCTTGGCCTTGCAGATGTCCTTCACCGAGCCGGCAGCCACGATCTCACCGCCATGGACGCCTGCGCCGGGGCCGACGTCCACGATATAGTCCGCGCTGCGCATGGTATCCTCATCGTGCTCGACCACGATGACCGTGTTGCCGAGGTCGCGGAGATTTTTCAGCGTAGCGATGAGCTTATCATTGTCCCGTTGATGCAGGCCGATGGACGGCTCATCCAGCACATAGAGCACGCCGGAGAGCGCACTGCCGATCTGGGTCGTCAGGCGGATGCGCTGGCTCTCGCCGCCGGACAGAGTGCCTGCCGCCCGGGCCAGTGTGAGGTAGTCGAGCCCCACGCTCTGCAAGAACTGCAGGCGATCCTTGATCTCCTTCATGATCTGGCCGCCGATCTGCTTCTGTTTTTCGGTCAGTTCCGGCTCATTGTCGGCGATGAACTTCAGCTCGTCCCGGATGGACAGCTCGCAGAAGTCGCTGATGTTCTTGTCTCCGATGGTCACCGCCAGCACCACCGGCTTGAGGCGTTTGCCGTGGCAGTCGGGGCACTCGACGCCTGACATAAAGCTGCCGATCTCCTCCTTCATCCACTCGCTGTTGGTCTCCCGGAAGCGACGCTCAAGGTTCTCGACGATGCCCTCGAAGGTATTGTAATAGACACCGCTGCCGAACTCGTTGGTGCGGTGCATCTCGATCTTTTCGCCGTTGGTGCCGTAGAGCAGGGCGTTGACAGCTTCAGTGCTCATATCCTTGATCGGCGTATCCAGCGTAAAGCCATACTTTTTGCCCAGACCCAGATAGTACATCTCCGACACAGAGCCTTCGGCGTAGTACCAGCCGCTGGCCTTGATGGCCCCTTCCCGGATGGAAAGATTCCGGTTAGGCAGGATGCGCTCTTCGTCCACCCGCATAAAGGTACCGAGGCCGGTGCACTTTTCGCAGGCGCCCAGCGGATTATTGAACGAGAAGAGACGGGGCGACAGGTCGCTGATGGAGATGCCGTGCTCCGGACAGGCGAAATTCTGGCTGAAGGTCATGCACTCGCCGCCGATGACGTCCACCTCGGCCACGCCGCCGGTGAGGGCAAGGGCAGTCTCCAGCGAGTCCGCCAGACGGCCCCGGATGCCCTTGCGCAGGGCGAGGCGGTCCACCACCACCTCCACGGTGTGCTTGATGTTCTTTTCCAGCGTGATCTCCTCGTCAAGATCGTACAGGTTGCCGTCGATCTTCACGCGGGCATAGCCAGCGCGGCGGGCGGCTTCCAGCTCCTTCTGCTGGGTGCCCTTGCGCTGGCGGACGACAGGGGCGAGGACCTGAAACTTCGTCCCCTCTTCCAGCTTGAGGACGGCGTCCACCATCTCGTCCACGGTCTGCTGGCTGATGACCCGCCCGCAGACCGGACAGTGGGGCACGCCCACACGGGCGTACAGAAGGCGCAGGTAATCGTAGATCTCGGTCACAGTGCCCACCGTAGAACGGGGGTTGTGGCTGGTGGTCTTCTGGTCGATGGAAATGGCCGGTGACAGGCCGGTGATCTCGTCCACATCGGGCTTGTCCATCCGGCCAAGGAACATCCGGGCATAGCTGGACAGGCTCTCCACATAGCGGCGCTGGCCGTCGGCGTAGATGGTGTCGAAGGCGAGGCTCGATTTGCCCGAGCCGGACAGGCCGGTCATGACGATGAGCTTTTCCCTCGGGAGGGTCAGATTTACATTTTTCAGGTTGTGCTCCCGCGCACCCTTTATGACTATTTTATCGTTTGCCAAGGTACTTTCTCCCTCTTCTTTGTGTCTGTGCATGGTTCTGCTTCCGCTCTGTCTCCGCCGAGGAATCCACGGTGGGGTTCTCGCCCCGGCGCAGACGGTCGATCTGGTCGCGCAGGAAGGCCGCGTGCTCAAATTCCAGCAGCTTCGCCGCCTCCTTCATCTCCCGGGTCAGGCGGTCAATGGCGGCTTCCCGCTCCAGCTTGCCCATCCGCCGGGTGTTCATCTTGGCGTTCTCGGCCTTGTCGCTGATCTCGATGCTGTCCGGGATGGCCTTCACGATGGTCTTGGGCACAATGCCGTGCGCGGCGTTGTAGGCCGTCTGGATGGCGCGGCGGCGCTCCGTCTCAGTGATGGCGCGGTCCATGCTGTCCGTCACCTCGTCGGCGTACATGATGACCAGACCTTCTGCGTTGCGGGCCGCACGGCCGATGGTCTGGATCAGGCTGGTCTCACTGCGGAGGAAGCCTTCTTTATCGGCGTCGAGGATGGCCACAAGGCTCACCTCGGGCAGGTCGAGGCCCTCACGCAGCAGGTTGATGCCCACCACCACGTCGATGGTGCCGAGGCGGAGGTCTTTGATGATCTCCATCCGCTCAAAGGTGTCCACCTCGTGATGCATATACTTGACCTTTATCCCCTGCTCGGTGAAGTAATCCGTCAGGTCCTCGGCCATCTTCTTGGTCAGGGTCGTGACAAGGACGCGCTCATGCCGCTGGATGCGGGCATTGATCTCGCCCAAGAGGTCTGTCACCTGCCCCTCCACCGGGCGCACCGAGATGAGCGGGTCGAGCAGACCGGTCGGCCGGATGACCTGCTGGGCCACCTGCGTGCTGTTCTGGCGCTCGTACTCGCCGGGGGTGGCCGAGACGAAGATCATCTGGTTGAGCTTGGATTCCACCTCTTCAAACTTGAGGGGGCGGTTGTCGAAGGCCGACGGCAGGCGGAAGCCGTACTCCACCAGCGTCTTTTTGCGGGCATAGTCCCCGCCATACATGGCCCGCACCTGCGGCAGGGTGACATGGCTCTCGTCCACGAAGAGCAGAAAATCCTCCGGGAAATAGTCCAGCAGGGTCGTGGGCATACTGCCCGGCGCGCGGCCCGACAGGACAGCGGAGTAGTTCTCAATACCCTTGCAGATGCCCACCTCGGTGAGCATCTCGATGTCGTAGTTCGTCCGCTGCTGGATGCGCTGGGCCTCGATGAGCTTGCCCTCCGAGGTGAACTGCTTCACCTGCGCGTCGCACTCTGCCCGGATCTTCTCGATGGCCGCAGCCTTTTTGTCGGCGCTGACGATATAGTGGCTGGCCGGGAAGATGGCAACGTGCTTCACCACGTTCTGTTTTGCGCCGGTGAGGGGGTTGAATTCGGTGATGCGGTCGATCTCGTCGCCGAAAAATTCCACCCGGATGGCCAGCTCGTTCATATAGGCCAGATAGATGTCCACGATGTCCCCATGGACGCGGAATTTATTGCGGATAAAGTTGACGTCGTTCCGCTCATATTGCAGCGTCACCAGCTTCTCGCACAGCTCGTCCCGCTCCATCTGCATCCCGGGCCGCAGGCTGATGACCATGCTGCGGTAATCAATAGGGTCGCCCAGAGAGTAGATGCAGGACACTGACGCCACGATGATGACATCCCGCCGCTCCGACAGCGCCGCCGTGGCCGAGTGGCGCAGACGGTCGATCTCGTCGTTGATGGCACTGTCCTTCTCGATATAGGTATCGGTGCTGGGGATATAGGCCTCCGGCTGGTAGTAGTCATAGTAGGAGACGAAATACTCCACAGCATTGTCCGGGAAGAACGAGCGGAACTCGGTGCAGAGCTGAGCCGCCAGCGTCTTGTTATGGGCCAGCACCAGCGTGGGACGGTTGCACTGGGCGATGACATTCGCCATCGTGAAGGTCTTGCCGCTGCCGGTGACGCCCAGCAAGGTCTGGCAGCGGTCGCCCCGCTCTACCCCTTCCACCAGCTGGGCGATGGCCTGCGGCTGGTCGCCCGTGGGGGCATAGGACGACACCAGATGGAATTTTTCCTCTGCCACAAAAAGCCCTCCTTTTTGAAACTACGATTAGTTGTATGTCGTAGCGCTATTATACCACAATTATTTTATAATGTAAATCATTCTCTTCCATATGGGCGTAACATTGTGCCGGTCTCGAAGTCGTAGAAGGGCAGGCGGTTGGATTCCCGCATGGAAAAATACTCATTTTCCGCGATGATGATGTGGTCGCGCAGGCGTATCTTCACCAGCCCCAGCGCACGGACGATGTTTTCCGTGGCGGCAAGGTCTTCCCGGGAGGGCAGCGGCACACCGTTCGGGTGATTATGGCAGAGCACAACACTCTCCGTCCCGCCTCGGAGCGCCGCCGAGACGACATCCTTCACCTCCAGACCCACCATCCGGCTGTTCCCTTCCTTCAGCCAGCAGACCCCCTTTACCCGGCTGCGGCTGTCCAGCGAGAGGAGCAGGGCCTTCTCCTGCCTTGCCCCGGCGAAGCGGGGCT
>OLNJ01000208.1_pt1 | contig 56831 bp, 54 predicted proteins | sample 1672191 | NCBI WGS metagenome assembly OLNJ01 (sample SAMEA3136657, study PRJEB25190) | human gut metagenome | biome: human gut; feature: human-associated habitat; material: faeces | place: Austria | collected 2013
CCCGCTTAAAGGAATTGATCTTGCGCTTTTCCTGTGCCAGATACCAATCCTCTTCAGAAATGATAGCTTCGTGCTGTCCTTCATAAACCGGAAACTCCGACTGCTCAACCACGTGAATCTCGTTTCTTGTACCCTGTTTCTTTTCAGTTCTTCGTCTGCCGTAAGCAATCTTTCCCATATAAACAGGATTGTACAATACATTTTTCACAAAATCTCTTGAAAATCCCGGAATGGTATTATTCTGTCTTAGTTTCTTTACATAACCATTGCGGTTCAGATATTTTGCAACTCCTGCAACACCCTCGTTTGTATGAATATAACGATCATAGATTACTCGGATAACTTCCACTTCATCCTCTGCAATGACAAGGTTTCCGTTTTCCAGTTTGTATCCATAGGGAGCGAAACCGCCGTTCCATTTGCCTTCACGAGCCTTTTGCTCCCGTCCTGCCATTGTCTGTGTGCGGATATTTTCTCGCTCAATCTCTGCCACCGCAGACAGCACAGAGATCATCAGCTTTCCGGCATCCTTGGAGCTGTCAATGCCATCCTCCACGCAAATCAGGTTGACACCAAAATCCTGCATGAGCTGCAAAGAGTTCAGAACATCGGCTGCATTTCTGCCAAATCTGGAGAGCTTAAAGACAAGCACATAGGAAACGCCGTCTTTGCAGTCCTGGATGTCGTTCAGCATCCGTTGAAACTCCTGCCTCCCTTGGATGTTCTTGCCGGAAAATCCTTCGTCAGAATACTCCCCGGCAACGACCATATCCTCGTATGCCGCATACTTCCGCAACTTGTCCCGCTGGGCATCCAAGCTGTATCCGTCTACCTGCATGGAGGTGGACACTCTCGTATATAGATAACATTTAAGTTGCTTCTTTTTCAGAATCGCTACCTCCTTCGCTCATTTCTTTTACCATCAATCCCTCGTTGCGGATATAATACTCCAAAAGTCTAAGCACATAATCCGGTGCATGGCGGTTGTCCAATTCCCACTCGGTCATAGTCCGGTAAGGAATATGGACGAGCTTGCAAAAATCTTTCCGGTTCAGTCCTGTGCTTTCACGCAACTTAATAATTCTGTTTTTACAATCCATTCGTCTTTTCTCCAAAAAAGCAAAAATACACGTTGCGTACATATTATAGCATAGCCACAACAAGTACGCAACGTGTAAATTGTAAATTTTTACGCAGCCTTATCCGTCAAAGGCTGCGCTTGCTTATCATCCTTGGAACACTCCACCGTTTGTGGAGTATCCTGCTCTAATTTATCCAAAACCTGATGCCCGTACTTCTGGAGCATCTGGCTCATAACATCCACACAGCGGTCAAATGCCGCATTATATTTCGCTTCCTCATAATATTTCTTCAATAGGCAATTCCTCCATCAAAGTTCCATATCCTGTCCACGCTTCTGGGCAGGGTGTTTGTGTTCCTGCGTTTCCTTTCCTCTGATGAGGATAGAATTGATAAAAGCCCGAACCCTTTCGGATGCAATTTCCAGTGCATCCAGAAAAGGCTGGGCTTTCTGTTTCAGTTCCATATATTTTTCGCTTACTGCTTCATACCGCTGTTTCCAGATGGAAACCGTCTTTTCAGCGGAAGCCAGTTTCTCCTTCAAGCGCTTGTTGTCAGCATTGGCGATAATGCCGTTGACCGCATAGCGTTTGAGCGTGTCGCATTCATCCGGTGTCAGCGTGATATTATTTCCGAATGTGGCTTTCTTTCCCATCGTTTCAATCTCCTGCACCGTCAGAGCAACGGTCTTTGCTGTTTTGGTTTCCTTTTGCAGAGCTTCCAGTTTCTTTTTCTGTTTCTCCGTGGCAGCTTTGGCATTCTCCAACCCCCGCTTCGCCTGTGCCACCTGCCCGGTCACAGCTTCCAAGCGCTGCTGTTCTGCCTGCACCTTGAACTGGGTCACAGTCAGATGTTCCTCTGTACTGCCACGCTCTCCACGCTCCACATCGGTATATCCGGCATTTCGCATGAAATGAAAAAAGTCATCCTGCAACACACTGTAGGACGACTTCAAAATCTTTTTTCCTTTTGCGTTCAACATTGGATTACCATCCTTGTCAAGCACCGGCTTGGACTCCCATTTTTTACTGCGGCTGACCTGCGTGATCGTTTCCTTTACCGTTCCCCGGAGGGATTCATCCTTACATCGCTTCGACCACAGAATTTGCTTCTCTACCACCGGGATATAAACCACATGAAGGTGGTAGTGGTACACATCTTCGCCCAGAGCTTCGGACATTGCCTGGTTGCGCTCGTCGGCGTGCATCACAGCGGATAGGATATACTGCTCACCGCCTACGATCTCCACGGCGGCTTTATAGGCATCGGCATAAAACTGTTTTGCAAATTCATAGCCGCCGTGATTGTAGAAGTAAGCAGAGTTCACATCAAAGATCAACTCACCGTATTTGACGGCATCCGGTTTCAGACCTCTGGTGGAGATCACGCCATCCTGTTCCATCTGCTCGAACATTTTTACATAATCGTCAGTGGGAGACTTGAAGTGAACATTCAGCGCAGTACGTTCCGGCACGATGTCCTGATTGCTGTAGCTGTCCTTTTCACGCTCATTGTGTTCCTGTACCTTCGCCACATCAGCCGGTGTTTCCAAGTCCTGATTTCTGGCTACGGTACGGTCTATTCCATCATTTCTTGCCATTGGATTTTTCCTTTCTTTGAGATTTGCAGACAGCGGAAGGCTGGAGAACGGCACTTTTTCAAAGTGTAATAACCCACTATGACACTTTCATCCATACTGGCTGCAAAGTGCCGTGGGGTCTCCGAGGGCTCTCCCGAGGGGGAATGCGGTCACTGCGGTGACCTCTGCTGACCAAGGCGAAAATGTCTGCGCCTTTTCCCATGGTCAGCCCGTCTGCATGAAGCTGTTCTGTGTCAACTTCCTCTTGCAGTCGGTGTCCACAGACACTTTTTCAAAAGCCTGTGGACATAGAAACAGCCCGAACGAGAGGATGTGTGCTGTTTCTATAACAAGCGTTTTACGCTCTTTTGCTGCGTACATACATACCAGCAATGGGATTTACTCGACCTGCCGCCATTCCTCCGGAATGTCCTCCGGTACGTACGTACACGGCGAATCTCCGTAAAACCCATTTATATGAGGTCGTGCAATGGCTTCCACTCCCATGAATCCCCACACCCGCCGTCCGGCTGAGTTGGTGATGTTGTTGCAATGCTCCAGATTGAATTTCTTGGCATTGGCAATCATGGCGTCGCTGAAGCTGCGGGCTTTCAGCGGAGCAAGAGAATTTTCCTCGCACCACATCCGATAGATTTCATAGAAATCCTTGGAGCTGATGGACGCATCCGCTTTACGCCGGATGTATCCCTCGGAATCCATGAAATCAAAGATATTGTTGTTGTCACGTTTGACCGCTTCCCGGTTTTCCCGGATACGGTCACTCTCCGTAAACTTAAAGTTGTTGGCAACAAGCCGCTGCAAGCCTTCAAATGCCCACAGGAAGATACCCTCGGCTTCAGCTTTCATCTTCTCTGCAAGATCAGGATCGTCAGCTCTGTCCACCGGCTTTTCCTTGGTGGTCAGCACAAGCTGTCTGCGATAAAATCCGTCACTGCGGTCATACAGGGCTTGCAGATCACCGTTACTGAATGTCAGCAGCCGGGCGAACATCCAGCCCTGATAACTCTGCTTGCCTTTACGTTCCAAATCCATCTTGCCTTGTGCTGTCACGATGGATTTTACATAGTTGGTCTGGCGCAGAGCTTCCATCCGCATATCATCATCTACGCACAGCAGGATGTGCTCCAGATCGGCACGGGCAAAGCGGTTTTCAGAAATCTTGCCGATGCTGCCGTCCTTCATGTTTGTGCCAAAGATAGCCGAAAGCACCGCACCGATTTGGGATTTACCCTCGCCACCGTTGCCCTTAATCACCATCATGCGCTGTCCTTTGTTGGAGGGGATCAGGCAATAACCGATAAACTCCTGCAAGGTGGGAATGTCTTCCGCATGGAGCAGTCCATTCAAAAAGTTCAGCCAGATCACGGGCGCAGGAGCATCGGGATTGTAGACAACAGGCAGACGGCTTCGCACGATAGCCGGTCTGCCCTCGGTAAATGTGCCGTTCAGTAGCAGCGTACCGTTGAACACATGGATGCGATCCTGCTCCGGTGGGAAGTCAGGCACTTGCGCTTCCAGTTTCAGCACTTCCAGAATGTTGGTGATCTTCCGGGGGATGTTGTTCACGGCACAGAATTTCAGCTTGTCGTAAATCTCCCCACGCAGTGGGAGATCGTCCGTCACTCGACCATCGGGCGTAAAAAAAGCTCCGTTTGCGAAGATGATTCTGCGCTCATGCAGAAATTCTTCACAAAACAGAGCTTCGTTGATGTTCTGCCCATCAAACCAGACAGGCAAATTCATATCAGGCGTTTTCCGGTTCTTCGCCATGGTGCGCCACCTCCTTTTTCTTTCGTGTGATGTACTCTTGCAGAAAAGTAATTTTTCCCTCCTTCATCAGCTCGTCCACCAATGCCACCCGCTCTTCCAGATCACCCACGGTCAGCACATCTGCCATATATTCGATAGGACAGTGCATCTGGCAGGCTTCCACAAAACGATCATCCAGAGCCTCCTCCGGTGTTTTGGGTGCATACCGCACTTTCCAATCTTCCAGCAGATGCAGATAATCCGTCAGCACCCGGAAACACAGCATTTCATCCTCCCGGAACTGACGGATATAAGGACGCTTTGGCTTGACCATAGCTGCGACAGTGGGCGGTTTCGGGTCAAGTCCGAAGTCCGAAGCCAGCTTTTGCGCTGCTTCATAGCTGCTCATATTGAACAACCTTGCCACAAGGTCGATCACATCTCCCTTTGCTCCACAGCCGAAGCAGAAGAAATAGTCCTCATTCAGCTTCAAGCTCGGATGCCTGTCATTGTGGAACGGGCAGCAAGCCATACCGTTTCGGTTGACTTTCAGCCCGTAGTGTTCGGCGGCTTGCTTGACACTGATTGCCGCTTTGATGGTTCCATAGATTGTCATAAAAAACCCTCCGTTCATAATATTCTGGAAAGCACGAAGCACCCGCAGTGATTGGCAGGTGCTTCGCTCCTTCTATTATGGTTATGACGGATTTCTCAAAAAACAGGCTAATCGGAGGACAACTCCGTTTCAAAAAACAGGACAACTTATTGATAGATGTAGATTTCTTTACATTAGCATGATACAATTAAGAAAGTGAAAAAACAGGACAGGAGGTAAGCATGAACCAAGAATTGATGACATTGGACTTCTGGCAGGATACGGTCATATATGAGGGCAAAACATTCCCTGTCGGCACGCTTGCCTGTGATGCACTGAATGTTCCTGCGGATACTATTACAAAAATGAACGAGCAATGCGAGAAAATCAATCTGCTGCTCGGGATGCTGAATGCCGGACAGGATACTTCTGCACTCTTTCCAATGGCAAAGGAAACTGCATTGACAATGTTAGAGATTCTCAGCAAAACGCCGCCGTTCTCCTATATGGATATACCAAAGCACCGGGAACGAATAGAAAGGGTCTTTACTGCGGACAATGCTCTGAAATATGTGGAGTTCGCCATAAAAGCCGTAACCAATTCTTTACCGTTCGAAGAAGTTCCGAAATATGCTGATGCGGTGATGCTCCAGCGCTATACCGCTGTATGCGGGCATCTGGCTTACTCCCTTGAGGAATACCAAAAGGCGATGCTTGATTTTGCAGAACAATCGGACGGAAACGAAGCAGACCGCACCGCAGAGGGCTTTGCGAAAATGTTCGGCACCTATTTCCCACCGGAGTTTTCTATCACAGAGGGCAATGCCTGGATGTCTACCCTGAACAATTCCGTTCAGTATATATCGGTCATCCGTCCCGGCGAAAAAGTTGCGAAGCTGGTCAAGCGGATGCACTATGTATCCTTTGTAGGGATGTTCCGGTCTGATCTTTTTGAGGGCTTATGTGTTGGTCATGCCCCGAAAAAATGCAAAATCTGCGGCAAGTGGTTCCTCACCACCAACGCAAGGCACACCAAATACTGCGGCGGCTATGCACCGGGGGACAAGCTGCACCGCACTTGCCGGCAGATCGGCAATCTAAAAGGCAGAGAACAGCGAGAGCTTGCAGACGATCATCCGATTATCCAGATATATGAAAAGAGGCTGAACACCATAAATCGCTATGTAAAGCGTGGTACTCTGGACGCTGACCTTGCGGAGGTCATGAAGAAACTGGCAAAAGATAAAGAACTCCGGGCAAAAAGTGATGTTGCTTATGCCAAAGGAGCTTATGAAAAAGAAATGGAACAGGCTGCTTTGCTTGCAGAAGCTAAGATACATATTTAGTGGGGGAACAATATGAAACAAATATATGTGCATGGATTAGGACAAACATCTGACAGTTGGACAAAAACAATAGATATTTTGCAAACTACTGATTACAGCTTGTGTCCGAATCTTCCTGATTTAGTTCATAGCAAAGAAGTGACCTATGATAATCTATATGCTGCATTTTCAGATTACTGCAATCAATATGATGAGCCTATTGATTTGTGCGGTTTATCGCTTGGGGGCGTATTAGCTCTGAACTATGCTATACAATATCCGAAAAAAGTTCGCTCCTTGGTGATTATCGCCACACAATATAAAATGCCCAAGAAGCTTCTGAAATTTCAAAATCTTCTCTTTAGATTTATGCCTAAATCCATGTTTCAACAAATGGGATTTAGAAAAGCTGATTTCTTACTTCTATGCGAAACCATGATGGAGTTGGACTTTAACAACTCTCTGCACAAAATATCATGCCCTACACTATTGTTATATGGCGAGAAAGATACTGCGAATAAAAATGCTTCTATTGAATTGGCAGAATTGCTTAAGAACGTGGAATTAAAAACGATTATTGGTGCCGGACATGAAGTTAATATTGAATCACCGCAGGAATTGGCAGAAATACTTCATGCTTTTTATGAAAGAATGTCTTAAGGGATTCTTATAGAAATGAGAAGGGAGGTGCGCTATGCTGAGTGATTTTACATGGAATATGACCGGATACATACCGAAACACCAAGTCAATCCGCACGGTGATGGTATCATTCCCTATGTGGCAGAGCGCATCTTCCAACTGGAACCTGAGCCGCCAAAGGTAGGCAGTCTGAACGAATATATCCTGTCTGCCTTGCAGGAAAAGAATTTGATACATTTCTCATTCTTCCTACACCACTACGAGCCGCAGCTTAACAAGCGCATCAAAGACTTTCTCGGTGTGGATGGCGGCGATTTGTACGACACAGACCGATTTATAGATATAAAGCTCTCCTGCCGGGAACAAATGCTCCAAAAACTGATGGACTATGACCTTACCAAGGGCGCAGAGTATGCTACATACATCTATCCGTTCATCCGGGATGCTATGCTCCGTTTTCGCATGGGCGAAGAAAAATGGTCGGTATCCTCTCTGACTAATTACAAAATGGTGCGGTCAATGGCTTGGCTGTACCACAATACCAAGGATGCGGTCAACGAGTTTTCCAAGAAATACAACTGTGATCTTGCTCTTGCCGAAAACTATCTGAAAGTTGTGCGAGGTATCCGCAATCAGCAGCCTTTCTATGTCACAGACGAGGACGGTGAAGAAACAGGCGAGGCTGTAGCCCTTGACGATAGCTGGAACTATACCGATATCCTCTGGAACGGCATACAGGCAGAAAAGGTGCAGCGGGCATTTGAGAAACTGAATTACCGGGAACAGACCTTGCTCGAAAAACGATTAGCAATTTGCATGACCTGTGGGCGTGTCAGCTCATGGAAAGACCGCCCCACCTTTGAAGAACTGGCGGTTATGTTTGAGGGCAGTACAGCCAGCGGTGCAGAACGAGCCTACCGAAAAGCAGTGGACAAGTTGACGGAATTTTTGGTTGCCGAGGGCGCAATCCATGCAGTCCGGCTAAAACAGAAATCCAAGACCAAGCGAAAAAAGAAAATCGCCGCCGCAATCTACGAATATCAGGCAGACTGCGACGGCGAATGGGGCGAAATATCATTAGATTTTGAGAACGGCAAGGCAGAGGTCATTTTGCTTGCCGATTGGGATACAGTGAAAACGAACAAATTTGCAAGCAGAGCAATCGCCTATCTTCTGAACTGTGAGAACGAAAAATTACCCAAGGAAATAATGGTGGCCTTTGAATAACGAGGGAGTGAGATACATGGAGCAATTACTGATTGTTGAAGATGATATCGGTTTGAATCAAGGCTTATGCAAAGCGCTGAAAGCAGATGACCGTCAGATTATATCCTGCCATGATCTAAAAGCGGCAAGAGAACAATTGCTTTGCGGGAGTGTATCCCTGGTTCTGCTGGATATCAATCTGCCGGATGGCAGTGGGCTTGAGCTGCTCCGGGAGATCAAGGAAAACACGCCCGGGATTCCTGTTATTCTGCTGACTGCCAATGACACCGATCTGGATATCGTAGACGGACTGGAGAGAGGCGCTGATGATTATATTACCAAGCCCTTTTCTCTTTCGGTTTTGCGGGCAAGGGTGAATACCCAACTGCGAAAGCAAGCGTCAAACCATAAAAATGCGCCGTTCCATATGGATCTATTTCACTTTGACTTTGAGGCTATGACCTTTTATGTGGCAGATTCAAAAGTGGAATTGAGCAAAACCGAACAAAAATTACTGCGTCTGCTTGTTGAAAACCGAGGCCGAACCATGACCCGTGGAGACCTTGTAGACCGGATCTGGACAGATGGCGCAGAATATGTGGATGAAAATGCTTTGTCTGTTACGATCAAGCGTCTGAGGGATAAGCTTGGGGCACAGAAATGCATTAAAACCGTCTATGGAATCGGTTATAGCTGGGTGACAAAAGATGAATAAAACCGGCATTGTGATCATACTGCTGTGTTTTCTGGCGGCGGCAGCTGTTGTGTTATGGGAGCGGAGAAAGGCCAGAAAAACGATGGAAGAAATCGAAAGGATGCTAGACGCTGCCATGACCGGCTCCTTTTCTGAAAACAATTTTGATGAAAGCCAGCTGTCTGCATTGGAAACGAAGTTTGCGCACTATCTTTCCGCAGCAGAAGTATCTTCTCAAAATATAGCGCAGGAAAAAGACAAAATCAAAACCTTGATTGCAGACATTTCCCACCAGACGAAAACGCCGATTGCAAACCTGCTGTTATACAGCGAGCTTCTGAAGGAGGAAACTCTGCCTGCATCGGCGAAGGCAAATGTGGAGGCGCTGTACAAACAATCGGAAAAGCTGCGATTTCTGATCGATTCTCTCGTAAAGCTTTCCAGACTGGAAAACGGGATCATTTCACTCTCCCCTCAGCAAGCAGCGCTGCAGCCGCTGCTTGAAAGCGTAGTAGAACAATATACTGCCAAGGCTTCTGAAAAAGGATTGTCTTTGCGACTGCAAGATACCGATGCTTTTGCTGTATTCGACTTCAAATGGACAGCGGAAGCGCTGGCTAATATCGTAGACAACGCCATCAAATATACAGAGCATGGCACCATTACTATTTCTGCCGTAAGCTATGAAATGTTTTCAAGGATCGATATATCGGATACCGGTTCAGGCATCCCGGAAAGTGAGCAAGCGAAGATATTTGCTCGCTTTTACCGCTCAAATAGTGTGCAGAAACAAGAAGGTGTGGGCATCGGCTTATACCTTGCCCGACAGATCATATCCGGCGAGGGCGGTTATATCAAGGTTGCTTCCGTTCCGGGAAAAGGAAGTACGTTTTCCATATTTCTGCCGAAATAACAACAATTCTATCAAAACTGTTAGATTTCATTTTCTGCCGGAAAGAATGTGGAAAGAATCCTATGCGATAATCTGTATGTATCAAAGGATCATTTCCTTTCATACATACAGATTTTTTCATGGAGGTACTCATTTATGGAAGTTTTACAGGCAAAAAACCTGAAAAAGATTTATGGCTCCGGCAATAACGCAGTTCATGCGTTGGATGGAGTTGATTTAAGTGTAAAGAAGGGCGAATTTGTTGCAATTGTCGGCACATCCGGCTCCGGCAAATCCACGCTGCTGCACATGCTGGGCGGGCTGGATCGCCCTACAAGTGGCACGGTCATGGTGGACGGACAGGATATTTTCTCCCTGAAGGAGGAAGCGCTGACCATCTTCCGTCGCAGGAAAATCGGCTTTGTGTTCCAAGCATATAATCTTGTTCCGGTGCTGAATGTGTATGAAAATATTGTTCTACCCATTGAGCTGGACGGTGGCAAGGTCAATAAGGATTTCGTACAGCAGATTGTACAGACACTTGGGCTGGATGATCGTCTGGATGCGCTGCCCAATCAGCTCTCAGGCGGTCAACAGCAGCGGGTAGCCATTGCCCGTGCGCTGGCGGCAGCACCCGCTATCATTCTGGCAGATGAACCCACCGGCAATCTGGATTCCAAAACCAGCCAGGATGTATTGAGCCTTTTGAAAGTCACCAGTCAAAAGTTCGCCCAGACAATCGTAATGATCACTCACAACGAAGAAATTGCGCAGATGGCAGACCGCATTATCCGTATCGAAGATGGTCGGATCGTCTCCCAGAACTAACGGGAGGTGGCTACGATGAATGTCAAAAACAGAAAATGTATTCGAAAGCTCAGCTTAAAATCTCTTTATGCGAACCGTCGCCGCAATCTGATCGCTATTTTTGCCATTGCGCTGACAACGCTGCTATTTACGTCCATGTTCACCATTGTCTTGTCACTGAACGCCAGCTATGAAACCTACCAGTTTCGGCAGGTAGGCGGCTATGCACACGGCACCTTTAAGGATGTTTCCCCCGAGCAGGCGGAACGCATCGCTGCCCACCCAAAGGTGAAGGCTGCGGGGATACGGAAGGTAATCGGTATCACTGCGGAGGGGGTCTTTGCCAAAGTACCGGCAGAGATCAGCTACATGGATGCCAACTGCACTAAATGGAGCTATGCAACCCCTACTACCGGACGGATGCCCGAAAGCGGCAAAGAGGTAGCCATGGATACGGCAGCGTTGCAGCTGCTTGGCGTAACGCCGGAGCTGGGCGCCGAGGTCACGGTTTCCTATTCCATTACGGACAAGGATCAAACCGCCTTTACTGTAACAGATACCTTTACGCTGGTAGGCTATTGGGACTATGATGAACTAATGCCTGTTCATTACATCAACATCAGCCGTGATTACGCAGATGACATCGAAGCGCAGGCAGTAAAAACAGGTTTACAGCCTTTCCGCACCGATTTGAATGTCATGCTGGCCTCCGGCACAAACATTCAAGGGCAGATGGAGCAGGTGGATACCGATCTTGGCTACACATGGGACAGCTATACCGATCCCAACAGCGTCCGGATCGGCGTCAACTGGGGATATACCTCATCCCAGCTGGAGTCACAGCTCGATCCAGAGCTGATGATCGCCATAGCAGCTTTTTTGCTGCTGGTGATTTTCACGGGGTATCTTATCATCTATAACATTTTTCAGATCTCTGTTGCAGGGGATATCCGGTTTTACGGACTTCTGAAAACCATTGGCACAACGCCCCGGCAGCTCAAACGCATCATTCGCCAGCAGGCACTTCTGCTTTGTCTGATCGGCATTCCGGCGGGGCTGCTGCTGGGCTACGGCATCGGCGCTGTTTTGGTGCCTGTTGTCTTGCACTCCATCCAGTTGGATACAGGCATCACCACCATCAGCACTTCGCCTGTGATCTTCCTTGGGTCCATGCTGTTTGCCTTGTTGACGGTGCTTTTGTCCTGTTCTAAGCCCGGAAAAATGGCAGCCAAGGTCTCTCCGGTGGAGGCTACCAAATATACGGATGTGATGCAGACCAAGAAAAAACGGCGCAGCATCCGGGGAGCAAAGCTCCATCAGATGGCCTTTGCCAATCTGGGACGAAACAAGAAAAAGACGGTGCTGGTGGTGGTGTCTCTGGCACTGTCGGTGACACTGTTCAATGCGCTGTGTGCCTTTGTGGGCGGCTTCAGCATGGAGAAGTATGTATCCGCCATGACCTGCGCCGATTTTATCGTCAGCACGCCCGACTATTTCCGTTACAACCCGGCAGATGAATTCATCACGCCAGAACAAATCGAAGAGATCGCAGCAAACACAAAGGCCAGTCTTTCCGGCACGGGATATGCTGTGCGAAAACCCGCCTACCTGTGGATGACGGAGAATGCTCTGCGGCAGGACTATGCAAAGTACGAAAGCGCCGAGCAGTTGGACAGCCATATGAGCCGTCTGGAGCACCGGGGCAATATGGTGATGGGAGATACCAGAATCGAGGCTCTGGATAACAGTCTGTTTGACAAGCTGCAAGTATTCGACGGAGATATTTCTCCCATGTTGGAGCCGGACAATAACGCCATTGCCATTGCGGTTTCCTTAGATGACTACGGTAATCTGCCCAATCTTGAATACTACCCCAAGGTGGGAGACACGATCACCGTTACCTATGCGGACGATGTGAAATATATCGACAGCCGCACCGGGGAACTCACCGAAGATACACCGGAGGAGTACTTTCAGGCAAAATTGTATGGAGCCAGAGATGTAGAGTACACGGTCTGCGCCTTGGTAGAACTTCCGAATTCCATGAGTTATCGTTATAGTGGTATTGGATATGACGTAGTTTTGTCTGTGGACACCGCACAGAGGGACAGCGGTGGTGCAGCCATTCCGATGCTCTACCTGTTCGACACAGCGGACGAAGTTGACGAGGCCGAAGCAGAGCAATATCTATCGAAGCTCACTGCCGGTGAGTTTTCGCCCTTGATGTATGAAAGCAAGGCCACGGCTCGCTCTGAATTTGCTCAGTTCCGGCAGATGTTCCTTCTGATAGGTGGTATTCTCTGTGCTATCATCGGGCTGGTGGGACTCTTAAATTTCTTCAACGCCATGATGACCGGTATTCTTTCCCGCCGCCGTGAATTTGCTGTGCTTCAGGCTGTAGGAATGACGAACCGGCAGCTCAAAACCATGCTGATCTACGAGGGATTATTTTACGCAATGTCCTCCGTAGCGGCGGCCTTTATTCTGTCGCTGGCGGTGGGACCTCTTGCAGGAAAAATGCTGGGCAGTATGTTCTGGTTCTTTGAGTATCGATTCACCATTCTGCCTGTCCTGCTGACAATTCCGGTATTTCTTCTGCTGGGGTGGCTGATTCCTTGCATGATGTATGACAACGCAGCGAAATGCAGCGTTGTAGAGCAATTAAGGGATGCTCAATAACTGTTAAGCAAAAAACGGCCCTCTGCCAAGGAAAAGGCAGAGGGCTGAGTTTTAATCTAAGGGTTTACATTCAGTTACAGTTTTTAGATAAATTTCGGGGTTTCCGTTCAAAACAAGGTCTGCATATCCAATCGGGTCATTGTAGATCAGATAATCCAGTTCTGACCGCTGATACATATTGTCGGCAACCTCGTTTTCCACCGCAAACGTATCAATGGCAATCTTGCTGCCATCAAAAAATTTCAATTCACACAAGCGGTATCCATGTTAAACTCACAAGAAATCAATCTATCCATAAGAAACCTCCATTTTGCAGGATGTTAGATCATCCCAAAATATTTGAATGCTTCTCGGATCGCTTTTTCTTTTTCCGGTGGGCACTGTGGCTGTCTGGAATCCTCGGACTTCGGCAAATTGTAATTCTTGCCAACTTCAATCCCACATTTCCTCTTAATCTGTGAGATATAAAGATTGGATACCTTTAACCCGCTATGCTCCAGCACATAGTCTTTGATCTGGGTGTAGGTTGCCCCATCCTGAAATTCGGACATATCCATATCTTCCAAAGAGAACTCAACCCGAATCTTTTTCGAGTCGACCTCGCCCTTGGAAAGCAAGACAACCGTCTCCACATGGACAGTCTGGCAGAACTGATCTATACAGCAGGCTTTTTCCAGGTGATATCCTGCCTCCAGAAATGCGGGAAGATCTCTGGCTAGGCTGGTGGCTTTGCAGGAAATATAGACAATATGATCCACCCCGTAGGAGAGGATTTTAGGCAGTGCTTTGGGATGAATACCGTCTCTGGGTGGATCCAGAATGATTACATCCGGTTTTTGAGTCAGATCATCCAGTACCTTCAGTACGTCACCTGCAATAAATCTGCAGTTTTTCAGATTGTTAAGTGACGCATTTTCTCTTGCTGCTTCTACGGCTTCCTTCACGATCTCGACGCCGATCACTTCATCTGCCACAGAAGCGGCAAGCTGGGCGATGGTTCCGGTTCCGCTATAGAGGTCAAAGACTACCTTATCTTTGGTATCTCCAATATACTGCCGAACAACGGAATACAGAACCTCAGCTGCCAGGGAGTTTGGCTGAAAGAAGGAAAAGGTGCTGATTTTAAAGCGCAATCCCAGCAGAGTTTCATAGAAGTAATCCTGACCATAAAGGATACGGGTCTCATCACTCTGTACCACATCTGAGAGAGAATCGTTGATAATGTGCATGATGCCTACGATTTTTCCTTCCAATGGAAGGGCGAGAAGCTGATTCTTCAGCGGCTCCAGATCATATTCCTCCTGGCTGGTGGTAATAACATGTACCAGAATTTCTCCGGTAGTTACTCCCCGCCGGAGCAGAAGATGTCGGAGATAACCGGTGTGCTGCATCTTTTTATAATAGGAAGCATTCAGCTTCAAAAAATATTCGTGGACACAGGAGAGGATTTTTGTCATATCCTCATGAACTAGCTTACAATCTGATGCTGTAAGTACATCATAGGTGCTGCCTTTCTTATGAAGACCAAGAGTGAGGGGGCCATCTTTGTAAGCGTCTCCGAAAGAAAATTCCATTTTATTGCGGTAACGGAATTCCATAGGGCTTCCATGGATGCCTTCCCAGCTATAGTCTGCGTTTTCCAATGCTGCGTCCAGAAGCTCCCGGACCTGGCGTTCCTTCATTTCCAACTGTTTTTCATATGACATGGTCTGGTACATACAGCCGCCACATTCCGGAAAAATGGAACAGGCAGGGTCTCTGGTTTCCTGAGGAGATTTCTCCAGAACTTCCAGAAGACGTCCCTCGGCCCTGCCGGAACGCTTTTTGTTGATCATAAAACGGATCTTTTGTCCAGGAATGCCATTTTTGACAGTAACCTTCTGATCTCCTATCATCACAGTCCCTTTGTTGGGAAAATCTACTTTTTCAATTGTGCCCTCATATATTTCGCCTTTTTTCATAAATAACTTAAATCCTTTCGTTAAAAAAAGCTCCGGGTTCAGCCGGAGCTTTCTGATTGCTGTACAGTCGACGAAGACTGCCGATCATATTCTGGATTATTCTTCATCCTCAAAATAATCATCAAAGTCATCATCCAGATCTTCTTCAAAATCCTCCAGATAATCCGGAGCAAAGAAGCGATAAACAGCAAAGGCAATACCTGCTACTGCTGCGACAGCACCGATGATCGCCAATACCCAGAGAACTGTATTTTTATCCTGCTCTTCTTCTTTTTTCTTTAAAGCTGCTAATAATTCATCAATTTTAATATTCATAACCGCACCATCCTCTCAATCATTAAGTCGGCTGAAGCCATTAAAAGAACAGCCAAATCTGCCGTCTGTTATATTAATGGGATTATTATACCACCTTTGCCTGGATTTTACCATAAGTATCTGAAATTAAATTGATATTAAATTAGAAACCATTAAATTAGAAATACAAATTATAATAAAAATATGTTATAATAAAAGCCACGAAAAAGAACCAGAGGTCTTTTGTTCAAACACAGGGAGGTTATAATATGAAAAACATTAAGAAATTAGGTGCATTGCTCTGCAGTGCATGTCTGGTGGTTTCCGGGACCACAATACCGACAATGGCAGATTCCATGAAGGTTGTAACACTGGGGGCTGACCTTACAGATGCACAGAAGAACACTATGATGAAATATTTTAATGTAAGCAGTGACCAGGTACAGATCCTGACGATCACCAATCAGGATGAGAGAGAGCATCTGAGCGCATACGTTCCTATTGAGCAGATCGGAACCAGGACAGTAAGCTGTGCTTATGTAAAGCCAACCACATCCGGCGGAATTAAAGTCCGTACAGCAAACCTGAACTGGGTAACCTGTAATATGATCGCTACATCTCTTTCTACTTCCGGTGTAAAGAATTGTGAAGTTGTTGCAGCATGTCCTTTTGAGGTTTCCGGTACAGGCGCACTGACTGGAATCCAGATGGCTTATGAGACTGCCACAGGCGAGCAGCTGGACAGCACTAAGAAGGAACTGGCAACAGAGGAAATGGTAGTGACAGGAAATCTGGCTGATGAGGTAGGCAAGAATGATGCAACTACTGTTATGAACAATTCCAAGATGCAGGTCATTCAGAACAATGTACAGAATGCAGATGATATCTATAACATTGTAGTGAATGTGGCTCAGCAGAATAATGTAACTCTGGATTCTGACCAGATCAACAAGATCGTAGAGCTTTTGCAGCAGATTGCGCAGCAGGATTACGATTATGATGATGTAAAAGCAACTCTGGAACAGGTGGATCAGAATACTTCCGGAAACAGTGATGAGATCGGTGAAGTGGACGAAGAGGAAGATGATACTGTAAATGCAGGGGATTCCGCAGATGGAGATGACATTCTGGGAAGCGTAGATAATAGTGTGCTTGGAGGAGATGTACTGGAGAGCTCCACAGAGGATACCGCTCTGGAACAGGAGACAGGTATGGACACAGGCAGTGCAGATAGTCAGAACGAAGATTCCTCTGATACAGAAGATATGGATAATGGGGACTGGGACGGCAGTGAGGATACAGACGGATCCCTTGATGGCAGTGAAACTGCAGATACAGCAGATGAACTGGATACCTCCTCTCTGACAGAGGATCAGAAAACATTATTTACCCAGACAGAGACATTCTGTAAGGGTGAGTACGAGGGAGATGCAGCTTCTCTTCAGACTGCTATGGGTGATGAAACGGCAGTTTCCACAGTTGTGCTGGATGCAGAAAACGGAGCAACTCTTTCTAAGGATGTAGAGAAAGCATATCTGGATGTACTGAAACAGGGAACTGAGTCCTACCAGGCAGACGGTACAGAGCTTTATATGACTCCTGAGCTGAATATGATCGATAAGGCACTGAAGGACCTTTTCGGACTGAGTGAAGGTGTACAGGCAGTTCCAGAGCTTAGCGAACTTACAGATGAAGACAGACAGACTCTGTATGATGATACTATGAAATTCTTCCAGAAGCTGTATAATGAGACAGTACAGACCAGTGAAGAGGCAGAGGTTGAGGAATAAGTAAGGACTTATGGAGTTTCAGATCAGAAAAGCAGAGCCTGCAGATGTCCGGGGGATTATGCGGATCATGGAGCAGGCCGGAAAATGCCACATCCATCCGGAATGGTTTGTGGCAGATGATGAGGCTTATGTAAGAGCACATTTGGAGCAGAAGGGCTTTAGTGTAGTGGCAGAAGCTTCAGATGGAGAGATTGCAGGCTTCTTTATTATCAAGTATCCGGATAAGGATGATAATCTGGGAACCTACCTGGGATTTGACGACAGACAGCTGTCTCAGGTGGCGGTGATGGATTCGGCAGCAGTGGACACTGCTTTCCGGGGAAATGGACTTCAGGGCAGAATGCTGGAAGCTGCAGAAAACCTGTTGGATCCGGACAGATTTGTATATCTGATGTGTACCGTTCATCCGGAGAACAGATTCAGCAGATATAATATGGAGAGTCATGGCTATCAGGTAAAAAAGATTGCCAGATGCTACGGTGGACTGGAACGCTGTATTCTTTTGAAGGAGCGCAGAAGATAAATAAGGGCAGTCAGTGGAATGGAAATTTCACTGGCTGCTTTTTACATTTTGGACGCGAACAAACAATGGGTAGAAAAAAATAAAGTTCTGTGTTAGAATGAATCGTAAAAGTGAAAGAAGAAAGAGTTTATTACGGATTGTTTATGAGCAACAGGAGGATAAAATATGGGTTTTGCAGTGGTAACCCTGAAAAAGGGTGAAGGCAGACTTCTGAAATCCGGAGGTATGTGGATTTTTGATAATGAGATAGATACAATTATGGGCAGCTTTGTAAATGGAGATACAGTGCTGGTTCATGATTTCGATGGATATCCCATGGGAAAGGGATTTATCAATACAAATTCCAAAATTGCGGTGCGCCTTTTTACCAGAGATGAGAGGCAGGAGATTGATGAGGAATTTCTTGAAAAACGTGTGAGGGATGCATGGGAATACCGTAAGCAGGTAGTGGATACAGGAAGCTGCAGACTTATTTTTGCAGAAGCAGATTTTCTGCCGGGAATTGTAGTGGATAAGTTTTCAGATGTGCTGGTGGTTCAGTCCCTGGCTCTGGGAATTGACCGTTATAAGGAACAGATTGTTGAACTTTTGAAAAAAGTACTGGCTGAGGACGGTATCATAATCCGCGGAGTTTATGAGCGAAGTGATGTGAAGGTCCGCAGACAGGAAGGAATGGAACTGGTCAAGGGCTTTATCGGACCGGAATTTCCTACCCTGGTACAGATTGAAGAAAACGGCGTCAAATATGAAGTAGATGTAAAAGACGGTCAGAAAACAGGATTTTTCCTGGATCAGAAATATAACAGACTTGCCATCCAGAAGCTGTGTAAGGGTGCAAAAGTGCTGGATTGCTTTACCCATACTGGTTCCTTTGCATTGAATGCGGGAATTGCAGGCGCTGCCAGTGTGACAGGTGTGGATGCTTCCCAGCTGGCTGTAGATCAGGCTACTGCAAATGCAGCGTTAAATGGATTATCAGACAGAGTAAAATTTATCTGTGAGGATGTATTTGAGCTTCTTCCAGAGCTGGAGGAGAAGGGTGAGAAGTTTGATGTGGTGATCCTGGATCCGCCGGCCTTTACCAAATCCAGAAATTCTATAAAAAACGCAGTAAAGGGATACAGGGAGATTAATCTTCGGGCTATGAAGCTGGTGAAGGATGGAGGCTTTCTGGCAACCTGCTCCTGCTCCCATTTTATGGATTATGAATTATTTACCAGAACCATCGGACAGGCAGCAAAAAATGTACATAAGAGACTGCGCCAGGTGGAGTACAGAACTCAGGCACCGGATCATCCCATCCTGTGGTCTGCAGATGAATCCTATTATTTGAAATTTTATATCTTCCAGGTTTGTAATGACAGATGAAAGAGAGGAAAAATAAATGAGCTTTAGAGAAGTGAAACCAGAGGAACTGACAATGAATCCGTTTACCAAGATTGGTAAGGAATGGCTGCTGATCACAGCAGGAAATGAGGAAAAATGCAACACAATGACAGCCAGTTGGGGTGCCATGGGCGTTATGTGGGGAAAAAATGCAGTAACTGTTTATATCCGCCCTCAGAGATATACAAAAGAATTTGTAGACAGGGAGGAAACCTTTACGATTTCTGTGCTGGGAGAGGATTATCGTAAGGCACTGAATTACTGCGGAACTGTTTCCGGAAAGGGAATTGATAAGATCACAGAGGCAGGACTGACTCCTTATTTTGTAGATGGAACAGCTGGCATTCAGGAGGCGGATATGATTATGGTATGTAAAAAAATGTATCATGATACTATTAAGCCGGAATGCTTTGATGAGACAGAAAATGATACAAAATGGTATCCACAGAAGGATTACCATACAATGTATATTGCTGAAATTCAGAAGGTTCTTGTGAGAGAATAAGGCGTACTTTTGCTGCTGAACAGGCATAAATCCCTAAGGGATTTCAGAGAGACTTGAAAAGAGGTAAGGATGAGAGACAAACTGAATAAATTTATGCAGGGACGTTATGGTGTAGACCAGTTATCAAGATTTACCCTGGGTGTGGCGCTTTTTATAGTTGTGATCGGATCTTTCTGCAGAAGAAATATGGCAGGCGGAGTCTTGGATCTGTTAGGCTTTGTACTGATCATATATACTTATGTCAGAATTCTGTCCAGAAATATTCAGAAGCGTTATGCTGAAAATCAGAAATATCTGGCAATGACCCAGAATATCCGTGGCCGTTTCATGAAAGAAAAGCGTATGATGGAGCAGAGAAAAACCCATCATATTTACACCTGCCCGGGCTGCGGACAAAAGATCCGCATTCCCAGAGGAAATGGTCAGAAGATAGAAATTGAATGTCCGAAGTGTCACAGTAAGTTTATCAAGAGGAAATAAAATGTTTGGCTATGTGGTAATGAATAAACCGGAGATCAGGTTTAAGGATTTTGATCTGTATCGATCCTTTTACTGCGGTCTCTGCAGAGAGCTGAGAGAAAAATATGGGATATCCGGGCAGATTACCCTGACTTATGATATGACTTTTGTGGTTGTACTTCTCAGCGCACTTTATGAACCACCGACTCAAAAGGGAACAACCAGATGTGTGATCCATCCTGTATGCAGACAGCCGGTCCGGAAAAATGCAGCCACAGAATATGGAGCAGATATGAATGTCCTTCTCACATATTATAAATGTATGGATGACTGGGAAGATGAGAAAAAGTTTGCTGCATTGGGATATGGGAAAATTCTGCAGAGGAAAAATAACCGGCTGAGTCGCCGGTATCCGGAGAAAGCAGAGAAAATCAGGAAATTACTTGAAAAATTATCTCAGATGGAAAAGGCAGGAGAAACAGATATTGACAAAATGTCAGGCTGTTTTGGCCAGATCATGGAGGAGATTTTTGCCTGGAAAAAGGATGTGTGGGAAGACTCTCTGCGCAGAATGGGATTTTATCTTGGAAAATTCATTTATATTCTGGATGCCTATGATGATGTGGAAAAAGATGTGAAAAATGGAAATTACAACCCTTTTGCAGAAAAATATATAATGAAAGGGTTCGATGAGCAGGTACGGCAGCTTTTGATCATGATGATGGCTCAGACCTGTAGAGAATTTGAAAAGCTTCCTATTATAAAGTATACAGATATTTTGAGGAATATTCTTTATTCCGGTGTGTGGTGTCGTTTTGAGACGATTGCCAGGAAACGAAGGGAAGCAGGGGAGAAAAAACATGATTGATCCGTACAGTGTGCTGGGAGTGTCCCGGGATGCGTCAGATGATGAGATAAAAAAAGCATACCGTCGGATGAGCCGCAAATATCATCCGGATGCAAATATTAATAATCCCAACAGGGAACAGGCTGAGGAGAAGTTTAAACAGGTCCAGCAGGCCTATGAACAGATCATGCGGGAAAGGGAACAGGGAAGCAGTTATGGCGGCTCCTATAGTGGCTTTGGTGGCTTTGACGGTTATTCCGGAAATTCTGGCAATGCTTATCAGGATGAGGAAAGTGTTCGCAGGCAGGCGGCGGCAAATTATATCCAGAGTGGTCATTTCAGAGAGGCTATGAATGTGCTGCAGTCTCTTTCCCAGCATAATGGCCAGTGGTATTACCTTTCATCAATGGCAAATATGGGGCTTGGAAATAATGTGAACGCTCTCAGCGATATCAGGGAGGCAGTCCGTCTGGAACCGGATAACATGCAGTATCAGATGCTTCTTCAGCGAATGGAAGGGGGCGGCAGCTGGTACCGGGAAATGCAGAATCCTTTTGGAGGTATGCCGACCAGCGGAGATGATTACTGCATGAAGCTTTGTCTGGCAAATCTAGCCTGCAGTCTCTGCTGTCCAGGTGGAGGTGTATTTTGTTGTTGATTCTTGCAACAAATTGGGATTATAAAACTTCCATTAATGGATTGACAATCAAAATGGAAAATATTACTATAGTAAAGTGATAATGCGCAGCCGTAATAACGAAAAATAGCTGCGATAATAGAAGAAAGGTTACAGGAGGAAATCATAATGAGTATTCGTATTGGTATTTTGGGCTACGGCAATCTTGGCCGTGGTGTAGAGTGCGCAATCAAACATAATCCGGATCTGGAGCTTGTGGCTGTGTTTACACGTCGTGCTCCGGAAACCGTTAAGATTCTTACAGAGACAGCAACAGTATATTCTGTCAGTGATGCTGAGAAAATGAAAGATAAGATAGATGTTCTTATTATCTGCGGTGGAAGTGCAACAGATCTTCCGAAACAGACGCCGGAATATGCAAAGATGTTTAACGTAATTGACAGCTTTGATACACATGCAAGAATTCCGGAACATTTTGATGCGGTAGATGCGGCAGCAAAAGAAAGCGGTCATATCGGTATTATTTCAGTAGGCTGGGATCCGGGAATGTTTTCCCTGAACCGTCTCTACGCAAATGCAATTCTTACAAACGGAAAGGATTACACATTCTGGGGCAAGGGTGTAAGCCAGGGACATTCAGATGCAGTACGCCGTATCAAAGGTGTAAAAGATGCAAAACAGTACACAATTCCTGTTGAAGCAGCACTGGAAGCGGTAAGAAACGGAGAGAATCCAGATCTTACAACAAGACAGAAACATACAAGAGAATGCTTCGTAGTTGCAGAGGAAGGTGCAGATCTGGCACAGATCGAGAACGATATTAAGACTATGCCGAATTATTTCTCAGATTACGACACAACTGTACATTTCATTTCTGAAGAAGAGCTGAAGCGTGATCACAGTGGAATCCCCCATGGTGGTTTTGTGATCCGCTCCGGAAAAACAGGATGGAATAATGAGAACAATCATGTGATTGAATACAGCCTGAAACTGGATTCAAATCCGGAGTTTACTTCTTCTGTACTGGTTGCTTATGCGAGGGCAGCATACCGTATGAATAAAGAAGGTCAGACAGGTGCCAAGACAGTATTTGACGTGGCTCCTGCATATTTAAGTTCTGCCGATGGGGCTGAATTGAGAAAACATCTGCTGTAAAATCGAAAAGAGACAGGGCTTTTTTGTTAGCTTTGTCTCTTTTTTGTTGGAAAAACCTGTGATGATTTAGTGAAAATTTAACATATTTTTACTTCAATGTTGACTGTATGTTGAAGGTGTAATATAATAGGGTCATACAAACGTAACAACATTGTAAAGTCTTTACATTTCTGAACATGAAAATGAAACATAATGAAATGTAATAAAAAGAAAAGGAAGGTATGTATGCAAAACGTAAACAAGAAGTTCAGAACCTGGGGGGCGTTTCTGTTCCTGCTGTTTTTTGCTGTATGTGTATCTGTATTTTTTTCAGCTACGCGGGTTAAGGCCGACACAGAGACTGGATTTGTAACGATTAACGGTAAATCATACTACATAAATAAGGATGGTTCTAAACAGAAAGGCTGGCTGGAGCTGGACGGCAAGAAGTACTATTTTAATGCAAGCACAGGCGTACAGGTAAAGGGCTGGGCCACAGACAGCAAGGGAAGAAAGCGCTATTTCAGCAAAGGCGCCGGAATCATGATGACCGGTTGGCTGACAGACTCCAAGGGACAAAAGAGATACTTCGATGAGTCTACTGGATTTATGCAGACTAAGTGGCTGACACTGAAGGGAAAGAAATATTATTTCTACAGTAAGAGTGGCGTTGCTGCATGTAAAGAGTTTCTGACAGACAGCAAAAAGAACACCAGATATTTTACAAGTGCCTGTTACATGCTGACAGGATGGGCAAAAAATACAAAAGGTGAAGCCAGATTCTTCGAAGAAGATGATGGTATCATGGCAAAGGGCTTCCAGAAGATTGATGGTAAGAACTATTATTTCAGCACAGGAAGCGGTAAGATGGCGACAGGCTGGCAGACCATTAATTATAATAAATATTATTTTGATACCAAGACCGGTGAAATGGCAACAGGTCAGGTTACCATTGACGGTAAGAAATATACTTTTGATTCCAACGGTATTTTGCTGATCACTCCGGAATCAAACGGAAGTAAGACGATTAAGAATTATCTTGCGGGAGCATTGCTTCCGGTAGGAAAAGCCCTTTATGTATGGGGTGGTGGATGGAATGATTCTACCCGTAAGGGACTTAGTCCTACCATGACTGCTTTCTATAACAGTCAGACTGCAGATTATAATTATAATAATTACAGAGACCTGAGTACTGAAAACAGAGCAAAAGGTTTTGACTGTTCCGGTTTTGTTGGCTGGGCTGCATATCAGGTGATGCAGACGAAGTCAGGAGTTGGAAGCGGATATACAGTTGTTTCCGGTGAAGTTGGATCTACCTATAAGGCAAGAGGCTGGGGAAGCATTCTTACACAGTCTGATCTGTCAAAATCCGACTGGACGTTCAAACCTGGTGATATTGGTTATAATGAAGGCCATGTATGGATTGTTCTGGGACAGTGCAGTGATAAGAGTCTTGTAATTGTTCATTCCACACCGAATGCAGGTGTACAGATCGCAGGAACTCCTACACCGAATGGAACATATGGAAGTCAGGCAATTGCACTGGCACAGAAATATATGTCCAGATATCCGGGATATGCAAAATATGGTTCTGCATATCACACATCCAGCGGTAATTACAGCCGTAACGGAAATTATTTCAGATGGAACAGAAATACACTTTCTGATCCGGATGGATATCTGAGCAAGACCGCAGATCAGATTCTGGCAGATCTTTTCAGTTAAGAAATTGAAAGATACATTCAAATTCAATATGAAATGAAAGAAGCAGCTTGTTCTTTGGGACGGCTGCTTTTTTGCGTAAACATTACTAAATGTTACGGAAATTTAAAATAATTTATAAAAAAGCCTTGCATTCATGGAAACGATGTGTTAATATGAATAAGACTTAAAATAAATATTACGAAACTATTACATAAAAAGAAATAAAAGGTTACGAGGACGAGAGACCATGAAGAAAAAAATTGTATGTCTTACATTAGCACTGCTTATGACTGCATCACAGGCCGTAAGTGTAAGCGCTTCCAGAGAAGATGATTTAAGAGAAGAACAGGCGATTACAAGCCAGCAGCTTGATGCCACATATTCCCGCATGGATGAACTGGCAAATGCAAAGGCACAGCTTGAGAGTGAAATTTCAGAGTTGGATTCCAATCTTGTTAATGTTATGGTTTCCATCGATACTCTTAAAAATGATATCAGCAATAAAGAGGTTGATATCATCAGAACAAAACAGGATCTTGCAAAAGCGCAGAAGGCCAGAGATAAGCAGTACGAGAGTATGAAGAAGCGTATCCAGTGTCTGTATGAGCAGGGTGGTGATTCTGCATGGTTCCAGATGATGTTGAATTCCGAAGATCTCAGTGATCTTCTTACACGGGCTGAGAATACCCAGCAGATGTATGAGCAGGACAGAAAAAATCTGGACAAATATGTGAAGACCATTGATGAAGTAAATAATTTAAAAACACAGTATGAGTCTGATAAGGCAGAGCTGGAAGAGATGAAATCTTCTTATGAAGAGCAGTCTTATACTCTTCAGTGCCAGATTGATCAGAAAAAATCTGAGTCTGCTGATTATGAAAATGAAATCGCATATGCACAGCAGCAGGCAACAGAATATGCAAATCTTCTGGCAGAGCAGACAGCGGAGATCCAGCAGCTGGAAGCAGAGCGTATTGCGGCAGAGGAAGAGGCCAGACGTCAGGCAGAGGAAGAAGCTGCAAGACAGGCGGCAGAAGAAGCTGCTGCAGCAGAGGAAGCAGCAAACTCAGAAGATGTAGAGTATGATGAGGATGGAAATCCGGTTGAAAATACAGATGAGGATACAGATGAAGATACCTATGAGGAATCAGACGATGTAGAATATGATGAAGATGGCAATGTCATTGATAATGCACAGTCCGGTGAGGATGTGGAATATGATGAGTATGGCAATGTTATTGATTCTGACAATACAGTATCAAGGGAAGACTATGAAGAAGAGCAGTCTTCTGATTCTGACAATTCTTCTTCAGGTTCAGGATCCGGTTCTTCTGTAGTGGATTATGCTACACAGTTTGTGGGAAATCCATATGTATGGGGTGGAACAAGTCTTACAAGTGGTGCAGACTGTTCTGGATTTGTACAGAGTGTATATGCTAACTTTGGAGTAAGCCTTCCGAGAACTTCTTATGAACAGCAGAATTGTGGAACAGAAGTATCTTACGCAGATGCGCAGCCAGGTGATCTGATTTGCTATGGCGGCCATGTGGCAATTTATATGGGAAATGGACGTATTGTACATGCATCCAACTCTGTAGACGGCATTAAGATCAGCGACAACGCTGCATACAGAACAATTGTATCAGTAAGAAGACTTGTATAATCTGCAAAAGATTATATCCGATAAAAAAATAATGAGGAAAGACCGGGTGACGTCCAGATGTGCTGTTGCCTGGTTTTTTATTTGAAAAAATTTTTAAAAAGTATATAAAAAAATTTCTGAAAAACTTTGACAAATAGTTGACATTCTCTAACAGTGATGCTATTATAAGGACAGTATAATTCCATATAGAACATATTAAGTGCTGATACTGTTATTTATACGGTACAGAGAGAGGGAATCAGGTGAGAAACCTGAGCGATCCGGTCACTGTAACAGAGGAGCAAATCTCAGAATGTCCATTGTGCCATAGCATGAGAAGGAGAGAGGAGCGATGAGCCTGGAGCCAGGAAACCTGCTTGGTATGGCGAGGTTAAACTTCCGTGTAAAGTGTAACAACCAACTCCGTTGAATCCGCAGCTTCGGAGTGTTGTCTGCTTTTATCGAAGGCAGACATTTTTTATGGAATGCGCCTGTTCTTTATGAATTATACATGATTAAATGGCAGGCGATACTACTTCGGAAATATTCGTTCCCTCCGCGCACTCATGAACGGATTAATCTTCTACCCCGGAGTAGCATCGCTCCCTCTTTATTATGGAGAAAGTCATAGATTGATCTGTTGTCTGCCTATTTGGAAGAAGGGAATAAGATATGGAAAAACCATATTGGGAAGATAAAGAATATTCTTTTTTCAGTCATAAAAAATGTGAGTTTTTTCCCTGCCATAAGGGAGCAGATCCTGAGGATTTTAACTGTTTGTTTTGTTATTGCCCTTTATATGCACTGGGGGATCGATGTGGTGGGAATTTTCGATATACAGACAGTGGGCTGAAGGATTGTACCAACTGTCAGCTTCCTCATAAGAGAAAGAACTATGGATATGTGACCGGGAAATATCAGGAATTGGCTGAGCTGATGAAGAAAATGCGTGCAGATCAGCAGTAAGGCTGGCTGACCGGTGAAAATAAAAAAGATCATCAATGGATATTTATATGAGAAATATCTGTTGATGATCTTTTTTTGTATACCTGCATAAGAAATGGTATGAACACATATTGGAAACAACTAACGGGTTTGAAGAAATACCTTCAGTCTGGGAATCTGATTGTTCAGAATCAATGATTCGGGAAAGCCGGTTTGGTGAACGAACTCTGCTGCATAGGTAAAATCTCCTACATGCTCTTTTCCATGGCTGTCGCTGGATAAAACAATGGGAAGCTGATATTTAAGGCAGCAACGAAGGATTTCTGCGTTATTTGCCCTGGTGTCACCGCGGTATCCGCCGGGAGTCAGTGAGACTTCGTTGATTTCAAAAATTACATTTTCTCTGCTGGCTGTATAAGCCAGTGTATCGTAATCCACCGGAAAAGCCGGGTTATCACAATGGCCCAGAACCTTTACGGCAGGATACTTCATTGCATTCTGGTATGCAAGAGTATTCTCTTTGACAGTTCCGGATCTGTAGTTCTGGCCATGCATACTTATGATAGCGTAGTCCAGATTAGACAACAGCTCATCACTTAGATCTACATGTCCCTGAATGTCCAGAATATTGAGTTCTACGCCGTAAAGTACTTCTACACCAAAACGCTTTCTGGGGCAGAATGGCAACCCGCGGAAATAAGAAGATGTGCCGGAAGCAAGAGTACCGGGACCGTGATCAGTGATGCCCAGAAGCTTCATGCCTTTGCGTCCGGCTTCTTTTGCCATATCGGAAATTGTGCAGGAAGTACCGTGTCCGCTTGCAATGGAATGTGTATGGATATCTGCAAGATACGTAAGGATCATCCCCTTTTAAATAAAATTAATGACTGTTTTGCAGAGATATTCTGAAAAAATATATATAACAATTATGACAGAAAGAAGAAAGGTTGTCAATTGGGGTTCGGAATAAAAACAACTAAATTTTACAAACAATTCAAACAAAAAACAACATAGAAACAGTTTGAAATATGTTGTTTTTTGTTGACCTTATGAGGCGAATGAGGTATAATGATTTTACATGAGTACATGAAAAAAGAGAAAGAAATTTGTCTGAGCGCCGGGAATGGCAATGCGAAGATAAAAACTCCTCTTTCATGAGAAAGGAGAAACATGGAAAAATTTCAAACATCAGATATTCCCAAATCTCCGAGAATCCAGAAGCTGGTAGATGCCCTTTATGAGCATATGCCGGTGATTGAATCTTCCAGAGCGAAGCTTCTGACGGAATCTTATAAGGAGACGGAAGGTGAACCGATCATTACCCGCAGGGCCAAAGCATTTGCGCATATTCTGCATCATATTCCGATTATCATCCGCGATAATGAATTGATTGTAGGAAGCAGTACCATTGCTCCCAGAGGATGTCAGACCTTCCCGGAATTTTCCTATGAATGGCTGGAGGCTGAATTGGACACAGTTGCTACCAGAACAGCTGACCCATTTGATATTGCAGAGCAGACTAAAGCTGATCTGCTGGAAGCAGATAAATACTGGAAGGGAAGAACAACCAGTGAACTTGCTACTTCCTATATGGCACCGGAAGCCATTAAGGCTATCGAACATAATATCTTTACACCTGGAAATTATTTCTATAATGGCGTAGGACATGTTACTGTAAAATACTGGGAGGTACTGGAAATCGGCTTCGAGGGTATTATGGAGAAAACCCGGGAAGAACTGAAAAAATGCAATGTAGGCGATGGCGATTATGCCCGCAAATCTCATTTTCTGGAAGCTGTACTGATCAGCTGCCAGGCAGTGATTGATTATGCACATCGCTATGCACAGCTTGCAGAGCAAATGGCGTCACAGTGTACAGATCCTGTCAGAAAACAGGAACTGCTTCAGATTGCTGCAAACTGCAGCAGAGTACCGGGAAAGGGTGCAGACAGCTTTTATGAAGCCTGCCAGTCATTCTGGTTTATACAGCAGCTGTTACAAATGGAATCCAGTGGCCACTCTATTTCTCCAGGACGTTTTGATCAGTATATGTATCCATATTATAAGAAGGATGTGGAGAAAGGTGCTCTTACCAGAGAGTACGCACAGGAACTGATGGACTGTATCTGGGTGAAACTGAATGATCTGAATAAATGCCGTGATGCGGCATCAGCAGAGGGATTTGCAGGTTACAGCCTTTTCCAGAACCTGATCGCAGGTGGTCAGAACAGTGAAGGGGAAGATGTGACAAATGATCTTTCTATTATGTGCATTCAGGCTTCCATGCATGTAAGACTGCCTCAGCCTTCCCTTTCTGTAAGAGTGTGGAACGGTTCCCCTCATGAATTCCTGATCAAGGCTGCAGAGCTTACCAGAACAGGAATCGGACTGCCGGCATATTACAATGATGAGGTGATCATTCCAGCATTGCAGAACAGAGGACTTTCCCTGGCAGATGCCCGTGACTATAACATTATCGGATGTGTGGAACCGCAGAAAGCAGGTAAGACAGAAGGCTGGCATGATGCTGCATTCTTCAATATGTGCCGTCCGCTGGAGCTTGTTTTCTCCAATGGTATGGACAAGGGTGAGATGGTGGGTATTCCTACCGGCGATGTGACTCAGATGAACACCTTTGAGGAATTCTTTGATGCTTACAAGAAACAGATGGAATATTGTATTTCACTTCTTGTAAATGCGGATAATGCCATTGATGTGGCACATGCGGAGAGATGTCCGCTGCCATTCCTTTCCTGTATGGTGGATGACTGCCTGAAAAAAGGTAAATCCGTTCAGGAAGGCGGTGCAGTTTATAATTTCACAGGACCACAGGGCTTTGGTATCGCAAATATGGCAGATGGTCTTTTTGCAGTACGCCAGCTGGTTTATGATGAAAAGAAGATTTCCATGAAAGAGCTGAAAGAAGCGCTGATATGGAACTACGATAAAGGATTGGATGCCCAGTCTGCCGGAGATATTGGAACAGAGATCCTGAAGGCTATGAAGGCGGCAGGACGGAATGTGGATGCATCTACAGCGGCTGCAGTGCTTAACAGTCTGATCGGCATGAAGCCGGAACCGGATAAGCTTTCCAGATTCAAAGAAATCCACGACATGATCGATGAGGTTCCGAAATTCGGAAATGACATTCCGGAGGTTGACTATTTTGCCAGAGAGGTTGCCTATACATATACCAAGCCTCTTCAGAATTATAAGAATCCAAGGGGCGGACAGTTCCAGGCAGGACTTTATCCGGTATCTGCAAATGTTCCGCTGGGCGGACAGACAGGAGCTACTCCTGACGGCAGATATGCACATACTCCTGTGGCAGATGGAGTTTCTCCGTCAGCAGGCAAGGATGTAAAGGGACCGACAGCAGCAGCATCTTCTGTTGCAAGACTGGATCATTTTATTGTATCCAATGGAACCTTGTTTAATCAAAAATTCCATCCGTCTGCTCTTTCAGGACGGGAGGGACTTGAGAAATTTGTGGCACTGATCCGTTCCTACTTTGACCAGAAGGGCATGCACATGCAGTTTAATGTAGTTGACAGACAAACTCTGCTGGATGCACAGGAACATCCTGAGAAGTATAAACATCTGGTCGTACGTGTGGCTGGATACAGTGCGCTGTTTACAACACTTTCCAGATCTCTGCAGGATGATATTATCCGCCGTACAGAGCAGGGATTTTAACAGAGAGGGGAAAACATGGACTATTTGGATACAAAGGGCAGGGTGTTTGATGTCCAGCGATATTCTATCCATGACGGACCTGGAATAAGAACTATTGTTTTTCTGAAGGGCTGTGTGCTCAGATGCAAATGGTGCTGTAACCCGGAATCCCAGGAATACAGAATTCAGAATATGAAGGTTCTGGGAGAAAATAAGGTGATTGGTTATGACACTACAGTCAGAGAGATGATCGAAGAGGTGGAAAGGGACAGGCCTTATTACTATCGTTCGGGGGGCGGTATGACGCTTTCGGGAGGCGAGTGCCTGTGCCAGCCTGATTTTGCCAGGGATCTGCTCCGTGCAGCAAAGGAACGGGGAATCACTACAGCAATTGAGAGTATGGCCTGCGCACCCTGGGAGACCATAGAGGCGATCCTTCCTTATCTGGATACCTATCTGATGGATATTAAGCACACAAACCATGAAAAACATAAAGCCTTTACCGGGAAATCCAATGAATTGATGATGGAGAATGCCAGAAAGGTTGCTGCTTCAGGTAAGACTCGCCTGGTGATCCGGGTGCCGGTAATTCCTACTTTTAATGATACGGTAGAGGAGATTAAGGGGATTGCCAGATTTGCGTCAACTCTTCCCGGAGTGGATAAGATACATCTTCTGCCTTACCACAGATTAGGACAGGATAAATATGAAGGCCTTGGAAGGCCCTATCTCATGGGAGATATCGAACCTCCGACAAAAGAGCATATGGAAACCCTTAAAAAAGCGGTACATGCTGTCTGCGCACTTGACTGCCAGATCGGAGGATGAAAATAAATATTATATGTGGAATCCAGAATCCACATAAATATAAAACAAACAAAAACAACACAGAAAAGATGCAAAAAACAACACGAAACAACGCTGTTCTCTTGACTTTTTATGCGGATTATGTTATGATCAGTGAAGAAACGTCAAAGAACCAAATGCCTTAAGGAGGAAAATGAGCATGGTAAACGAATTTGAAATCAAAAAACAGATCTGTGACATCGGAAGAAGAATCTACAACCGCAACATGGTGGCAGCTAACGACGGAAATATCTCCGTAAAATTAAATGACAATGAATTCCTTTGCACACCAACAGGTGTTTCCAAAGGCTTCATGACACCAGAGTTTATCTGTAAAGTTGATGCCCAGGGTAATGTGATCCAGGCTAATCCGGGATTCAAACCATCATCCGAGATCAAGATGCATATGAGAGTATATGAGAAGAGACCGGATGTAGGATCTGTTGTACATGCACATCCTATATATGCAACATCTTTTGCAATTGCAGGTATTCCACTTACACAGCCGATCATGCCAGAGGCAGTTATCGCTCTTGGATGCGTTCCGATCGCTGAATATGGTACACCTTCTACAATGGAGATTCCGGACAATCTTGAAAAATATCTTCCATATTTTGATGCAGTTCTTCTTGAAAACCACGGAGCATTGACATGGAGCACAGACCTGAATGCAGCTTACATGAAAATGGAATCTGTAGAATTCTATGCACAGCTTCTGTATCAGAGTAAATTACTGGGTGGCCCGAAGGAATTCGATGAGAAGAATATTAAGAAACTGTATGAAATCCGTCGTAAATTCGGTATGGCTGGTAAACATCCGGCAAACCTTTGCCAGAACAAGAGCGGTATGAACTGCCATAACTGTGGCGGAGCATGTCATGATGGCGGCGAATTCAAAAAATTCCCTGGATATCAGTATGATTTTGTTGGCGGTGACTGTGGATGTGCAGAAGAAACTCCTGCACAGAACGATGCACAGGTAGTTGCTGAGATCACAAAAAGAGTAATGGAACAGCTGGGAATGAAATAAATATTTGAATGATTAAGGAGGACAGTCTCATGCCAATTAATGAGAATATGGTACAGTCAATTGTACAGGAAGTAATGGCAAAGATGCAGATTGCAGACGCTCCGACCGGTAAACATGGAATCTTCAAAGATATGAATGATGCTATCGAGGCTGCAAAGAAATCTCAGCAGATCGTTAAGAAGATGTCCATGGATCAGAGAGAGAAAATTATTACCTGTATTCGTAAAAAAATCAAAGATAATGCAGAAGTACTGGCACGTATGGGTGTTGAGGAAACAGGAATGGGAAATGTAGGAGATAAGATCCTGAAACATATTCTTGTTGCTGATAAGACACCTGGAACAGAAGATATTACAACTACTGCATGGACAGGAGACAGAGGTCTGACTCTTGTTGAGATGGGACCCTTTGGTGTGATCGGAGCCATTACTCCGTGTACAAATCCAAGTGAGACAGTACTGTGCAACACTATGGGTATGCTGGCAGGTGGAAATACAGTTGTATTTAATCCTCATCCTGCAGCTGTCAAAACATCTATTTATGCGATCAATCTGCTGAACGAGGCTTCTCTGGAAAACGGTGGCCCGGACAATATCGCAGTTACAGTTGAAAAACCTACTCTGGAAACAAGCAACACTATGATGAAGCATAAGGATATTCATCTGATCGTAGCAACAGGTGGTCCTGGTGTAGTAACTGCAGTGCTTTCTTCTGGTAAACGTGGTATCGGAGCCGGAGCAGGTAACCCGCCGGCACTGGTTGATGAGACCGCAGATATCCGTAAAGCAGCTCAGGACATTGTAAATGGATGTACATTTGATAATAACCTTCCATGTATTGCTGAGAAGGAAATTGTTGCAGTATCTTCTATTGTAGACGAACTGATGCATTACCTGGTAAGTGAAAATGACTGCTATCTTGCATCTAAGGAAGAGCAGGATAAGCTGACATCAGTTGTTCTTGCAGGCGGCAAACTGAACCGTAAATGTGTAGGCCGTGATGCAAAAACTCTTCTTTCTATGATCGGTGTACAGGCACCGGCAAATATCAGATGTATTGTATTTGAAGGACCGAAGGAACATCCGCTGATCACAACTGAGCTTATGATGCCAATCCTGGGTGTTGTAAGAGCCAGAGACTTTGATGATGCCGTAGAACAGGCAGTATGGCTGGAGCATGGCAATCGCCATTCCGCACATATTCATTCAAAGAATATCGATAATATCACAAAATATGCAAAAGCAATTGATACAGCAATTCTTGTAAAGAATGCTCCGTCTTATTCAGCACTTGGATTTGGCGGTGAAGGATATGCTACCTTTACAATTGCCAGCCGTACAGGCGAGGGTCTTACCAGTGCAAGCACATTTACAAAGAGAAGACGCTGCGTAATGGTAGACAATTTATGCATTCGTTAATCAGTGTATTAAAGGAGAGAAAAGAACATGGATATGAATAACGTGAATATTGAAGAAATCGTAAAACAGGTTCTCTCCGGCATGACAGGAACAGCACCGGCAGCAGCTGCATCCAGCAACAGCGGTGCAATTCCTAAAACAGCCAGAGTAGCAGTGTTAACAGAAAAAGAGCATTTTGAACTGAAAGAATACCCGATTCCTCCAATCGGAGATGATGACATCCTGGTTAAAGTAGAGGGATGCGGTGTCTGCGGTACAGATGCACATGAATTCAAGAGAGATCCGTTTAATCTGATCCCTGTAGCTCTCGGACATGAGGGAACAGGTGAGATCGTTGCAATGGGTAAAAATGTTAAAGTAGATACAGCAGGAAAACCGGTTAAGGTTGGTGACAAGGTTGTTACCTGTATGATCTTTAAAGATGATCCTGATATCACAATGTTTGACCTGAACAAGAAAAACGTAGGCGGTGCTGACGTATACGGACTTCTTCCGGATGATGATATACATCTTAACGGATGGTTCTCAGATTACATCTTCTTAAGAGGCGGAAGCTTTGGAACTACATTCTTTAATGTAAGTGATCTGGATTTGGATTCCCGAATCCTGATTGAGCCATGTGCTGTACTTGTACATGCAGTAGAGAGAGCAAAAACAACAGGAATCCTTCGTTTCAACAGTAGAGTTGTTGTACAGGGATGCGGACCGATCGGTCTGATCTGTATCGCAGTACTTCGTACTATGGGTATCGAAAATATCTGCGCTGTAGACGGAAATGAGAAACGTCTTGAGTTTGCCAAGAGAATGGGCGCAACAACAAGCGTTAACTTTATGAACTTCAAGGAAACAGAAGCACTGGCTGAGGCTGTTAAGGAAGCACAGGGCGGACATCTTGCAGATTTCGCTTTCCAGTGTACAGGTAACCCGAAGGCTCATGCAAATATTTATAAATTTATCCGCAATGGCGGCGGTCTTTGCGAACTTGGATTCTTCATCAATGGTGGAGATGCAGTGATCAATCCTCATTTTGATCTCTGCTCCAAAGAAATCAATCTGGTTGGATCCTGGGTATATACTCTGAGAGATTATGTTACAACTTTTGATTTCCTCAAGAGAGCAAATGCAATCGGTCTGCCAATGTCCGAACTGATCACTGACAAATTCCCGTTAGAGCAGATCAATGAGGCGCTTCAGACAAACCTGGCTATGACAGGATTGAAGATCGCGGTAGTAAATAAATAACAGGCCTGGCAATAGAGGAGAAACGAAATGGCAGAAGCTGTAGGAATTTTAGAGGTATTTGGACTTACAACAGCCTTTGTAGCAGGCGATGCCGGATGCAAGGCAGCAAATGTCCGTCTGGAAGTGTTCGATAAGAATAAACCAGCTAATGCTGACAGCCTGCCGGTGCCGCTCCTTGTCTGCATCAAGTTCAGAGGAAGTGTAACGGACGTTACAGCGGCTGTGGAAGCAGGCATGGAAGTTGCGAACAGAATGACTGGTGTGGTACAGCATTATATCATTCCGAATCCCGAAGAGGGAACGGAGAAAATGCTGAAGATCAGCGCCCTGGATAAGCAATAACAGTTGCATATCCTTGAATTATAAGATAAGATGTAACTGTTCAGTACTCAGCTGAATACGGAACAGTTATGATAAGACATCAATAGAAAACCGAAAACGTAGCTGCAGAACAAGAACAGTTATCGTTGATTCAGGAAATTCAGGAGGAATAGAAAATGGCACAGGAAGCATTAGGAATGGTTGAAACCAGAGGACTTACAGCAGCAATTGAAGCAGCTGATGCAATGACAAAGGCAGCTGAGGTTTCACTGGTAGGAACAGAGAAAATCGGATCCGGACTTGTAACAGTTATGGTTCGTGGAGATGTAGGAGCTGTTAAGGCAGCAGTAGAAAGCGGAAGCGCAGCAGCATCCAGACTTGGCGAATTAGTAGCTACACATGTAATCCCGAGACCTCACAATGATGTAGAGAAAATCCTTCCAAGCATCTGACCAGTCACGGTAGTATAAATTATAGAGTACTGTACATATCACATTGTGCAGTGATCTAAAAGGAGTTCGCTCATGAGTAAATCATATGGTTTTATAGAAATCACTGGTGTTGTAGCAGCGATTGACGCTCTTGATATCATGTGTAAAACTGCAGACGTTGAGCTGGCGTCATGGGAACGTAAGCTGGGCGGACGACTGGTTACCATTATAATTGAAGGCGATGTGTCTGCCGTAACAGAAGCTGTAGAGGCTGCTGTGGCAGGCGCAATTAAGAAACCGGTAAGTTATGCAGTGATTGCCCGACCACATGAAGAGATTGTCAAGATTGTGGAATTAAGTGCAAGCCGCTGGAAGAACCAGGCGAAACAGGGGGATGAATGATGGCTGAAGAAAAGAAACCTGAAGCAGAGAATAAAGCTCCCGGAAAGGCTGCTGCTCCCAGAAGAACAAGGAGTACAGCTTCAAAAGCAAAAACTGCTGTGAAGAAAGAAACGTCAAATGAAACAAAAGCTGCAGCAGCTGGAACGGCGGCAAAAACTACAGAAACATTGAAGAAAACGGCAATAAAAAAAGAAACAGTAAAAGAAGAAATTCGTGGAACAGTATTTCATAAGGAGGAAAAAATCATGACACAGGAAGCATTAGGAATGGTTGAAACCAGAGGACTTACAGCAGCAATCGAGGCAGCTGACCAGATGTGTAAAGCAGCTAATGTTGCATTAGTAGGAACAGAGAAAATCGGATCCGGACTTGTAACAGTTATGGTTCGTGGAGACGTAGGAGCAGTTAAATCTGCAGTAGAGAGCGGAAGTGCAGCAGCATCCAGACTTGGCGAATTAGTAGCTACACATGTAATCCCAAGACCACACACAGATGTAGAGAAAATCCTGCCTGTATTAAAATAATTTAAAGTCAGTTCTGACGGAAAGCAGGTGTATTCTTGGAAACAAATAATATTGAAATGATTACCAGATTGGTACTTCAGGCAATTGACCAGAATAAAGAAACGGGAAATGGCTTTGTTGTTCCTATTGGAGTTTCCGCAAGACATATTCACTTGACACAGGAGCATGTAGAAGCATTATTCGGACCTGGATATCAGCTTACAAAGAAGAAAGCACTTATGGGTGGACAGTTTGCATCTAATGAGACTGTTACTATTGTAGGGCTGAAGCTTCGTGCTATTGAGAATGTGAGAATCCTTGGACCTGTACGTAAGGCTTCACAGGTTGAGGTATCTGCTACAGATGCGATCAAACTGGGAATGAATGTACCGGTTCGTGAATCAGGTGATATTGCCGGAAGTGCTCCGATTGCTATCGTAGGACCTAAGGGTGCTATTTATCTGAAGGAAGGCTGTATTGTGGCTATGCGTCACATTCATATGTCTCCGAAGGATGCTCAGGCTGCTGGTGTAAAGGATGGAGATATCGTATCCGTGAAAGCTGATAATGAAAGAGGAACTATCTTTAATCAGGTTAAGATCCGTGTGGATGACAGCTTTACTCTGGAAATGCATATTGACACAGATGAAGCAAATGCAGCAAAAATTGCCACAGGCAATACAGTAACGATCATTAAATAATATATTCATTCATTTGATAACCGTATATGCTGAGGAACAGCTATACGGTTATCGGTGAATGAGTTGACATAACAATAATAATTCGGAGGCTCATATGATAGTAGGCAAAGTGGTTGGGAGTGTTGTTTCCACCCGTAAATGTGAAAAATTAATAGGAAATAAGTTTATGATCATCGAGCCTGTGCATCATATGAAGGGTGACCTCAGCCAGCTTGTTGCGATCGACATGATCGGAGCAGGAGTGGGAGAATATGTATTGGTGGCACAGGGTAGCGCAGCAAGAATTGGCTGCGGCGTAGAAACAGCACCGGTAGATGCGGCCATAGTCGGAATCATTGATGACGGTGCGGGATTGGAGTAACGCCATGGAAATCAAAGAATTACAGGATATTATACAGCAGAATGGTGTGGTAGGTGCCGGCGGAGCCGGATTCCCTACTTATATGAAGCTTACAGACAAGGCCAATACCATTCTTATGAACTGTGCAGAGTGTGAACCATTACTGAAATTACACAGACAGTTATTGGAAAAACATGCATATGAAATTATGAAAACATTCCATATGATCCAGGAAACGGTAGGGGCTTCTGAAGCAATCATTGGAATTAAAAAATCTTATGTACAGACAATCAATGCGCTGAACCAGCACATTGAGGAGTTCCCGGGAATGAGACTTCATCTTTTGGATGAGGCATATCCCATGGGCGATGAAGTTGTACTTATTTATGAAGCTACAGGACGAGTGGTACGGCCGGGCGGACTGCCTATTGAGCAGGGAGTAGCCGTATTCAATGTAGAAACTGTTTATAACGTATATCGTGCGGTTGAGGAGAAGCAGCCGGTAACTGATAAATATGTATCTGTTGTTGCTGAGGTAAGTGATCCGGTTACAGTGAGAGTTCCTCTGGGATGTACACTGGAGGAAGTTGTTGCCCAGGCTGGAAATACAACAGTAAAAGATCCGGTCTATTTTGTCGGCGGCCCAATGATGGGACGTATCGGAAATGGTTCTGATCCGGTGACTAAGACAACAAATGCGATTTTGGTACTGCCAAAAGACCATCTTATCGTAGCGAAGAAGCAGCGGACTTCTTCCATAGATTTAAAACGTGCAGCATCTATCTGTTGCCAATGTAATACATGTACTGATTTATGTCCCAGACATAATCTGGGACATCCCATTGACCCGGCAAAATTTATGCGTGCAGCAGCAAATCAGGATTTCAGGGATCTGAATCCATATATTGATGCATCCTTCTGCAGCTCTTGCGGTGTATGTGAGATGTATTCCTGTCCTCAGAGTCTGGCACCCAGAAGCCTTTTGGCCGATATGAAGGGCGGACTTAGAAAAGCAGGTATCAGACCGCCTCAGGGCGTACAGCCAAAGCCGGTTCAGGAATCAAGAGAATATCGTAAAGTTCCTGAAGAACGTCTTATGGCACGTCTTGGTCTTACAAAATATGACAAGGATGCACCTCTCCATGAAGATCTGGTACAGGTTAAGAAAGTAAAAATCCTTCTGAGCCAGCATATCGGAGCACCTGCTCAGGCAATAGTAAAAGCAGGTGATACGGTAACCAGAGGACAGATGATCGCTCAGCCTGCACAGGGCTTAAGCGTAGGAATCCATGCTTCTGTCAATGGAAAAGTGACAGAAGTGACAGACCGTTATATCATAATTGCAGTAAATTAGAAAGGACGTGCACAAAATGAGTAAAGCAATCGGAATGATTGAATTTAAAACTACAGCTACCGGCGTTACCGCAGCAGATGCTATGGTAAAAACATCTGAGGTAGAGATCATCGAGGCTCAGACCGTATGTCCTGGTAAATATATTGCGATTATTACCGGTGACTTAAGTGCGGTAAAGGCAGCTGTTGATGCAGCAGTTACTACATATGAGGATAAGTGTATTGACAGTTTCGTACTGGGTAATCCTCATGAATCTATTTTCCCGGCTATCTATGGAACCACACAGGTGGATGAAATCAGTGCACTGGGAATTCTGGAAACCTATGATGCGGCTTCTATCATTGAGGCTGCAGATCAGGCAGCGAAAACAGCAATCGTTGATCTGATCGAACTTCGTATTGCAAAAGGTATGTGTGGAAAATCATATATGATGATTACAGGTGAGGTTTCAGCTGTAGAGGCTTCTATTGAGAGAGCAAAGCAGCTGGTATCTGCAAAGGGAATGTATCTGGATTCTTCCGTGATCGCACATCCTGACAGACGAATGATTGACAGTATTTTGTAAAATCCGGGATTGCTAATATTCTCTTGATTATTGAATCTTCGGTATTAAATGTTTGGAAAATTCCTCAGTAAAGGGGGCAACGAGTATGCTTGCATTAGAGAGACGGAAACTGATTCTCGATAAACTACAGGCAGAGAAGCGGGTTGTAGTCAGTGAACTCAGCCAGCTTTATAATGTCTCTGAAGAGACCATTCGCCGTGATCTGGACAAGCTTGAAAAAGAAGGCCTTGCCATAAAAAGTTACGGTGGAGCGGTAATAAATGAGGATATAAGCATTGATTTACCTTTTAATGTCCGTAAAAACCAGAATGTTTCGGGAAAGCAGAAAATGGCGGAAATTGCAGCTTCCCTTGTAAACGATGGAGATCATATTTTTCTGGATGCAAGTACCACGGCAGTTTTTGTGGCAAAGGCACTGAAAGGAAAAGAAAGACTTACTGTGATCACAAATTCCCTGGAGATCCTGCTGGAGCTGGCAGATGTGTCCGGATGGAATATTATTTCAACAGGTGGAGTCATGAAGGAAGGCTATCTGGCCTTCCTTGGCTCTAAAACTGATGAATCTATCCGGTCTTATTATGTAGATAAGGTTATCATTTCCTGCAAAGCTCTGGATCAGGAATGGGGGATCATGGAATCACAGGAGGCATTTGGCTCAACCAAAAGAGCTATGATGAAATCAGGACGCAAGAAAATTCTGGTTATAGACAGTACGAAATTTGACCAAAAAGCTTTTTCAGTTGCAGGAAGTATGAAAGAAGTAGATATGGTTGTAACTGATAAAAGACCAGAGGACAGGTGGAGGATATACTTTGAAAAACTGGGTATAGAGTGCAGATATCCTGTCTGAAACCAGAGAAAGGGTTACTGCGCACCAAGTGGGCAGTAACGGAAAAGGAGCATTATAAATGAATAACTTCAGTACGTTCGAAATGAAAACAGCCATCCATTTTGGCGATAATGCCCTGGACAGACTGAAAGAAATCCCATATAAAAGGGTTTTGATCATTACCGATCCATTTGTAGTACAAAGCGGAATGGTGAATCTTATTACTGCACCGTTAAGCAGTGCAGGAATTGAATATGATATTTTTTGTGATGTGGTGCCGGATGCACCGCTGAATAAAATTGCAGAAGGCGTAAAGAAGTTCCTTCAGTATCAGCCTGAGGCAGTTGTTGCAGTTGGAGGCGGTTCTGCCATTGATTCTTCCAAAGCAATCCGTGAGTTTGCCCTGAAAATCAATAATTATGGAAAAGTAGGTCTGATTGCCGTTCCTACTACCAGCGGTACCGGATCTGAGGTTACATCTTTTGCTGTTGTAAACGATACAGAGGCACATGTGAAATATCCGTTGATTGCTGACAGTCTGACTGCAGATGAGGCGATCCTGGATGCTGAGCTTGTGAAAAGTGTACCGCCGGCTATCACAGCTGATACAGGTATGGATGTATTTACCCATGCGCTGGAATCCTATGTCAGTACAGCGCATAATGAGTTTTCTTCTGCTCTTGCAGAGAAAGCAATTGAAATCTGTGGAGTATTCCTGCTGCGTGCCTATCTGGATGGCAGTGACATGCATGCCCGTAAAAAAATGCATGTAGCATCCTGTCTGGCCGGATTGTCTTTTAATACAGCAGGACTTGGAATTACTCACAGTATGGCACACCAGCTGGGAGCTATGTTTCATATTCCGCATGGAAGAGCGAATGCTATGCTTCTTCCCCATATTGTTGAATTCAACTCTGATATTAATAAACATAGTAAAAGCCAGAAAGAATATCTTCCGGCAGTGAAGAGATATGCCAATGTAGCCCATATCCTTGGACTCAGTAACTATAATAAGGTTATGACAGTGCGCTCCCTGGTAAACTGGATTCAGTTTATGCAGAAAGAGATGAACATTCCGCTGACCATTCAGGAACTGGGAACGATTACACCAGATGCTTATTTTGGAGCAATTGATAAGATGGCAGATGCTGCACTGGCAGATGCCTGCACAGCCAATAACCCCAGAGTACCAGCCAAAGAAGATATTATCAGGATTTATAAAAAACTGTGGTCATTTTGACCAGTTTATAAGGCTTGCTAAAAGCCCTTTGGGCCCGGACATTGTGCCGGGCTCTTGAAAAAGGTAATTTATTGCCGCTGAAATCAGAAACTCAGTTAACCGGAAACATTCTGCACATTACAGGAGATGAAAAATATGAGCGTATATACAAAACGGGGAGATAAGGGAATTACAGATATGGCCCGTACCAAAAACGTCTCCAAGTCGGATGACCGTATCCAGCTTGTAGGAGCAATTGATGAGCTGAACAGTCATATCGGGCTGGTAAAGTGTATGCTGAAATGGGAAGAAACGGTAAAAATGCTGAGTAGTATACAGGATAATCTGGATCTGATCGCAGCGGGAGTAGAGGACCCATACAGCAGAGATTTTAAAGTCAATGAGGAGATTGTTGACAATCTTGAGAAAGAGACGGACAGACTGGAAGAATTATGCGGACAGCAGGCTGGAAAAAAAGTATCCGGGCAGAACAGGACTGCAGCAGAAATAAACGTAACCCGGGCGGTAGCCAGAAGAACGGAACGGTGTCTGGCACAGGTTGCTGTGAAATTTGGAGCAGATACGGAAAGCAAGAAATATCTGAACAGATTATCAGACTATTTATCCCTTCTTGCGAAATATGTGGAGTTATCCGATGCCCTGGGACTGACAGAGGATCAAAATGTGGAGAAACAAAATATAAAAAAGCAGGATGTGGAAAAACAGAAAGTGAAAACGCAGAATACAATTTCAGAGATAAGCAATGGGATTGATGAAAAAGTTGTCCGTGAAGTGCTGGCACAGATGGGGATCCAGTCCAGAATAACTCTCAAAAAAGCCAAGGCGCTGATTGAAAAAATTGAAGAGGAATCCACACGCCGGGGCATGAATTCTGTGATCGCAATCTGTGGACCTGAGGGAAATCCAATTGCAGTTCATGTAATGGATGGTGCTTATCTGGTAAGCTATGATGTAGCTGTAAAGAAAGCATATACCTCAGTAGCTGTAAAAATGTCTACCAGAGAACTGGGTGAGCTTGCCGGGCCAGGTGGTACATTTTATGGAGTGGATACACTTGAAAGCGGAAAGATTGCAATATTTGGAGGTGGAATGCCGTTAAAATGTGGTAATACCATCATAGGTGGCCTGGGAATCAGCGGTGGTACCTCAGAAGAAGATCACAGTCTGGCAGAATATGGATTGACTGTTTTGGGTGACATAATGTAGAAATTGTGAGAAACTTGTGTGGCTGCAATGATCCTGCAATTACTGGCTGGAAAGGATTTGAAAATTTTGACAAAAAATCAAATACTGAAAAAATATTTTGGATACGATACATTCAGAGAAGGACAGGAAGAGGTGATTGATACCATTCTTTCCGGAAGGGATGTTGTGGGTATTATGCCTACAGGGGCAGGAAAATCCCTGTGTTATCAAATTCCGGCGCTAATGATGGGAGGAATCACTTTGGTGATTTCTCCTTTGATTTCTCTTATGAAAGATCAGGTAAGTGCCTTAAATCAGGCTGGAATACTGGCTGCATTTCTTAACAGTTCATTGAGTGAAATGCAGTATTATACAGTGCTCAGGCTTGCGAAAGCAGGAAGATACCCTATTATCTATGTAGCTCCGGAGAGATTGCTTAATGAAGAATTTCTGGATTTTGCCCTTCATGTAAAGATTTCCATGATTGCAGTGGATGAAGCTCACTGTGTGTCTCAATGGGGACAGGATTTTCGCCCCAGCTATCTGAAAATCATGGAATTTATAGAAAGGCTTCCTAACCGTCCGGTTGTAAGTGCCTTTACAGCTACTGCCACACAGGAGGTTAAAGAGGATATTATTGATATCCTTCAGCTTCAGGAGCCTTTTGTGACCACTACGGGATTTGACAGGCAGAATTTGTTTTTTTCTGTGCAAACACCCAGGGATAAATATGAATTTATAAGGGATTATGTATCAGAACACAGGACAGAAAGTGGAATCATATACTGTATTTCCAGGAAGCTTGTGGAAGAAGTGTGCCAGAAGCTGATTCAGGAGGGATATTCTGCAACCAGATATCATGCAGGGCTTTCTGATGAAGAAAGACGGAACAATCAGGATGATTTTATTTATGACCGTTGCCAGATTATGGTTGCCACCAACGCATTTGGAATGGGAATTGATAAGTCTGATGTCCGGTATGTGCTTCATTATAATATGCCTAAAAATATGGAAAGCTATTATCAGGAAGCAGGACGTGCAGGGCGTGATGGAGAACCGGCCAGATGCATATTGCTTTACAGTGGGCAGGATGTGATCACCAATCGCTTTTTTATTGAAAATAATCAGGAAAATCAGGAACTGGATCCTGTAACCAGAGCTATTGTGCAGGAGCGGGATGAGGAACGCCTGAAGAAAATGACATTTTACTGTTTTACCCATGAATGTCTCAGAGAATATATTCTGAGATACTTTGGAGAGTATGGTCCTAATTATTGCGGAAATTGCCAGAACTGTCTTACGGAATTTGAAGAAGTAGATGTGTCTGCAGAAGCATGTAGTATTGTCAGATGCGTGGATGAGTGCAGACAGCGATATGGAGTAAATGTGATCCTGGATACATTGCGCGGTGCTAACACAGCAAAAATCCGCCAGTACCATATGGAGGAGAATAGTTGTTATGGAAAATGCAGAGAAATCCCCATATACAGGCTGAGACAGATTTTTAATTTCCTTCTGGAAAAAGAATACATCAGGCTTTCCAATGATGAATATACATTGGTGAAGCTTACAGACCGTTCGGAATTGCTTTTGAATGAAAAATATATTCTGACTATGAAAATGGCAAAGGAAGAGCCGAAAAAAATTAAGAAAAAGGAATCCAAAGAAAACAATAAGTCTAAAGCTTCAGGCATTTTGCAGGAGGAGGATGAACCTCTTTTTCAAAAACTGCGTCAGCTTCGCATGGAAATTGCAAGAAAAGAAAAAGTGCCTCCTTATATTGTCTTTTCAGATAAAACACTGGTGAATATGTGCATGATCAAGCCTCAAAATAAAGAAGAAATGCTGAGCGTTTCAGGGGTAGGGGAACATAAATATGCGAAATATGGACAACAGTTTCTGGAGGCTGTCAATCGAAAATGGCAAAATACCAAAAAAGAGAAATAAAAAATCGGCAATACTGGCAATTGACTGAAAATAAAGAGAGACGTAAAATAGTCCTATGAAACAAAAAAGGAGGACGTGAATTTATGTTAAGGTACATACCACCAATTCTCTCGCCTGAGCTTTTGAAGGTTCTGGCTGAAATGGGACATGGAGACAAGCTGGTCATAGGAGATGCTAATTTTGCAGCAGCATCTATGGCAAAAAACAGTATACTGGTACGCTGCGATGGATTAAAAGCAACAGATCTTATGGATGCCATTCTTACGTTGATGCCATTGGATGATTTTGTGGACAAGCCGGTGTTGATTATGGATAAAGAGCCTCGTCATGCTGAGCTTGAATGTCCGGTTTGGGATGAATTTAAACAAATTGTGGCAAAATATGATCCAAGAGGTGAAGAAGCCTGCGGGATGATTTCAAGAAAAGATTTTTATAAAGAAGCAAAAGAGGCATATGCTGTGATCGCAACAACGGAAACTGCATTTTATGCCTGCACAATATTACAAAAAGGATGTCTTTGAAGGAAATATCCATTTATATTTGAGGGTTTAGCCTGGATTTTAAAGAATACAACAAAAACGGGCAAAAAACAACATTCATGCCAAAACAGCAGTTATCTGTGCAGATAACTGCTGTTTTTTGTGGCAAAAAGATTGAAAAAAACTTAACAATTCAAAAGTTATTAGTCAAAATTACTAATTGCTGTTAGCAATTATGCACAAGCTAAATAGGATTTTGTGATTCTTTTACATAAAAAGCAGAATTGAAACATGAAAATTGTTCAAAATATGGTTGATGCAATTGTCAAAATGTACTGAAAAACAAAAAAACGAACAAAATGACACATTATTAGGTTTACAAAATTGTTTATATGTGTTAATATAAACTCACAAAAACAAAAACGCTTCGTCAAATTATCCAAAAAAGGAGGAATATCCATGAAGAAAAAAATAATCGCAGCGTTACTTGCAGCAACAATGGTGGCTGCAGCAGTTCCGGTATATGCAGCAGATGATGCAGCGGCTGACACAGCAACAGAAAGCACCACAGAGTCACCGTTAAAAGGTAAAAAGATTGCATACATTATGTATATGTCATCTGCAACAATCTTCCAGATGTGGTCGGATTCATTTACCGCAACAGCAGAGAAGCTTGGCATGGAAGCAAGCACTTTCTTCTGCAATGATAATGCGGATACATGGAAGAGTACAATTGAACAGTGCGCGCAGGGTGGTTATGATGGATTGATGGTTTCCCATGGTGGTCAGGAATACGCATATGATTTCCTGTCAGGAATCCTGGAACAGTATCCGGATCTGAAGATCGTTACATTCGATACACCATTTAAAGATGCAAATGGTGAGACAGCTAAGATTGATGGTGTTACACAGTTCTTCCAGCAGGATGCAGGATTTGCAGAATCTCTGGTTCAGGCTATCCTTGATATGTATCCTGACAAAACAGAGGCAGGCGAGCCTGTAAATATTCTTCAGGTTCAGCAGGGTGCCGGATATAACAGCCCATTTGACCGTCGTCAGGTAGGTTATGAACCATTTGAAACAGATGGAAAGATTAAAACAGTTGAGAGAATCGCACCGATTGATGATCAGAATGCTACTTCATCTATGCGTGATGTAACTGCTGCTACTTTACAGAAATATGGCGAAGGCGATATTGATGGTATCTGGTGCTGCTATGATGCATATGCACAGGGCGTATACCAGGCTCTTCGTGAAGCTGATTCCGATATCCCAATGGTATCCGTAGATATCTGTAATGAAGATATTCAGTTCATGCAGGAAGGTAAAAACTGGAAAGCCTGCGCTACTACAAACTGGACATCCAATGGAGAATTTGCATGTCGTGTATTAGCACTTGAAATGGCAGATCAGTATGAGGATATTGAAGCGGCTTCCTGCTATTATGCAGATCCGGGAGCTTGGATGGAAATTCCTTCAGTTATTGTTACCCAGGAAATGGTTACTTCTAAGGACGGCATAAATATTGAAAACCTGGCAGAAGTTGCTGGAGAAGATTATTCCGATACTTCTTGGATGCCTACCTGCGATTGGATGGTAGAAGCACTTGGACACTGATCCTTTTGTAAGGCGGTACTTGTTAGTGAAAATATCTAAGTAAAGTGAGGCGTCGGGGTTCAAGGCTCCGGCGCCACTTTTTCCGTACTGGATTATCTGCGACGGAAAAGAATTACGGAAAAGAGGGAATATATGGATAAAATCACACTTGGAACACGAAATGTTTCCATAGAATTTCCTGGTGTAAAAGCATTGTCAAATGTTGATTTTGAGATTCATACAGGTATGATCCACGCGGTTATGGGAGCAAATGGAGCTGGAAAATCAACATTGATGAAAGTTCTGGCAGGTTCAAATCCTGATTACACAGGAGATGTTTTATATAATGGAAATGTGGTGGAATTGAGAAATCCGGCTGCCGCGAAGAAACTTGGCATCCAGATTGTATATCAGGAAGTTGATATGGCGTTGGTTCCCACATTATCAGTTGCTGAGAATGTAATGTTTAATGATATGGTCATGAACATGGGACACAAACAGTTTGTCAACTACGGAAAAATAAGAAAAGATGCAAAAGAGGCTTTGGCCCGCCTTAATATTGACATTGATGTGCGTAGATGGTGCGGCACATTAACGCTGGCGCAAAAGCAGATGGTCCTGATAGCACGTGCGGTTCAGAATTCATGTAATTTCCTGATTCTGGATGAGCCTACAGCACCATTATCAGATACGGAAACAGAGGAACTGTTCCGTGTTGTAAGGCATTTGAGAGAAACAGAAAACATTGCGATTATCTTTATTACACATCGTATCCAGGAGGTCCTTCAGATCTGTGATTCCTACACGGTTATGCGAAACGGACAGATCGTGGATACCACTCCTATCACATCACAGACAACTTCAAAAGAAATTGTAGATAAAATGCTGGGACGTTCTTTTGAAGAAAACTTTCCAAAAGAAATCTGTGAGATTGGAGAAAAATCCTTTGTTGTGGAGCATCTGAATGAGCATGAAGGTCGTGTGAAGGATGTTTCCATGTATGTAAGAAAAGGAGAGATTGTTGGACTTGCAGGCCTGGTGGGGGCAGGTAAAACAGAATTGTGTAAAACAATCTTCGGTGCATATCGCAAATCAGGAGGTACCATTACTCTGAATGGTAAAGAACTAAAGATCAAAAATCCGTCTGATGCAGTAAAGAACCGAATTGCCCTGGTGCCGGAAGAAAGGCGTAAGGAGGGAGTACTTGTTGCAGAAACTGTAACCTTTAACATTTCGGCAGCATGTCTTGGAGATTTCTGCACCCTGTCTTTTGTAAATGACCGCAAGACGGCTCAAAAGGCGAAAGAGTATGTGCAGAGCCTTAGCATTAAGACCCCTTCGATAAAACAGAGGGTTGCATATCTTTCAGGAGGAAATCAGCAGAAGGTTGCAGTTGCCAAATGGCTGGCTGCAGACTGTGATGTATATATATTTGATGAACCGACAAAAGGTGTAGACGTTGGTGCCAAGCAGGAAATTTTCCATCTGATCAATCAGATCGCAAAGGAAGGCAACTGTGTCATCTATGCTACATGTGAAAATTCAGAGCTGCTGTCAATTACTGACCGTATGTATGTTATGTTTGACGGAAAGATTATGGCAGAGCTGGAAACTGCAAAAACTACCGAAGACGAGATCATGCATTATGCAACTGGTTCAGAGGAGAAATTTGCAGGCTGATATCAGAAATGATACCAGGCATCAATGTATTGGGAGGAAAATAATATGGTTCAGAATTCAAAGATGAAAACGATTGGAAAAGGATTGCTGAGCTGGGCAGCGGTAATTGTGCTTGTGGTTTCAGTTATTATCTTTACAACAATTAAGGGCACGGCATTTTTTTCAGTGAATAACCTGATGAATATTCTCCGTGCCATGTCAGTAGTTACAATTTTTGCTCTTGCAGCAACTGTATCTATGGCACCGGATGGATTTGATATGTCAGCCGGTACGCTGGGTACCTTCAGTGCCTATGTTTTTGCAGCACTGTATCTGTGGTTTGGCGCTCCCTTGTGGCTGGCTATTGTTCTTACTATTGTGTTTACAATGGTAATGTATCTGTTGACAATGTTCTTAATACTGGTATGTAAGATTCCGGACATGCTGGCAACCTGTGCACTGCAGTTCGTACATGCAGGACTTGGTCTTGCGTTTACAGGCGGAAGTGCTGTATCTGCCGGCCTGAGTGCACCGAAATGGTTCGGAGCATTACATGGCGGAGATAATTCTCCACTCCGAAAAGGATGGACTACCGCTTCTATGAATATCGGAAAATCTCCATATATCATTATTATTATGATTCTTTGTGTAGTTGTATGCTGGGTACTTCTGGAGAGAACAAAACATGGCCGCTACTTATATGCTATGGGCGGAAATAAAACAGCGGCAAAGCTTTCTGGTATCAATGTTAAGAAATACAGATTTATGGCAGGTATGTTCGCGGCAGTATTTATTGCAGTTGCAGGTATCGTTGTTACTTCCCGTAACTCAGCAGCTCAGATCAACAGCTGTGACAGCTATCTGATGAGCTCACTGGCAGCAGTATTTATCGGACGTTCCGTAGGTGGAGCTGAAAGACCAAATGCTCTGGGAACAGTTGTAGGTGCTCTCCTTATTTCTACACTGGAAAACGGACTTACAATGTGCGGCGTTGTATACTACGTACTTCCGGCAGTTAAGGGTGCAGTTCTCTGCCTGGCACTGGTTGCAGCATATATCACTATAAAAGAAGATTGATAGTTTATAACAGATAATGGGATAAATGATGGAGGAAAAGATCATGTCAAAATTTGATTCTTATTTTCTTATGAAAACGGACGATGCAATTGAATATGCAAAAGTTAAGGTTCCTCAGATAAGCTGGGATGTGGACAGCATGGAATGCAAGGAAATCGGAGATGGAAATCTTAACTATGTATTTAAAGTAACAGATGGAAAAGGACACAGCGTGATTATCAAACAGGCAGGGGTGGAAGCCCGTATTTCCTCTGATATGAAGCTGGATACTGACAGAAACAGAATTGAATCAGAGATTCTTGTTCTTGAAGGAAAACTTGCACCTGGATATGTACCGGAGATTTATTTCTATGATACAGTTATGAGTGCCTGCGGTATGGAAGATCTCAGCGATCATGAGATTATGCGTACAGCAATGCTGGAACATAAGATTTTCCCGAAATTTGCAGACCAGATCTCTACTTTTATGGCGCAGGTTCTGATGGGAACTACAGATGTTGTGATGGACCATCAGAAGAAAAAAGAACTACAGCGTAAATTTATTAATCCGGAATTATGCGATATTACAGAAGCGCTGGTGTATACAGAACCATATAATGATGAGCTGAAACGTAATCATGTATTTCCTCCTATTGCTGAGTTTGTAAAAGAAACTCTTTATGATGACCAGGAGCTTCACTGTGAAGTGGCAAAACTGAAAATGGATTTTATGACAAGGGCACAGTCACTGATCCATGGAGATTTACATACAGGTTCTGTATTTATTAATGAAGAAAGCACAAAGGTATTTGACCCTGAGTTCTGCTTCTACGGACCTATGGGATATGATATTGGTAATGTGATTGCGAATATGATCTTTGCATGGGCCAATGGGGATGCTGCCGGTGCAGAAGAATTCTGCAATTGGGTAGAGAACGTTCTGGTAGATGTTGTTAATATGACAAAAGAGAAAATGGAAAAATACTATGAAGAACATGTGACAGACACCATGTGCAAGAATGAACTGTACAGGAAGTATTATATGGCTACCATCATTGAAGATACTTCTGCTGTAACAGGACTGGAGCTGATCCGCCGTATTGTTGGTATGGCAAATGTAAAGGATATTACCAGTATTGAAGATGAAGCAAAACGGGCACGTGCAGAGAAAATCTGTATTACCGCAGCGGTTGACTTTATTAAAAACAGAGGTGATAAAAAGTGTGGCAAATGCTTCCTTGGTACTCTGAAGGATGCGATTGCAAAGGTTGATGCATAAAAGAATATTTGATAAAGGAGACGGATGTTATGGAAAATGCACTTAATCTGGATACCGTGAAACTTGCGGAAAACAAAAAAGAAATTGTGATCCTGGATCAGACACTGCTTCCGAACGAGTGTAAATACCTCAGCATTTCCAAGGCAGGGGATATCTGGGAAGCTATTTATTCACTGAGAGTAAGAGGAGCACCGGCTATTGGTGTTACAGGAGCATATGCATATTATGTTCTGGCTGATCAGATTGAAACAGAGGATAAAGACAAATTTGTAAAAGAATGTACTGAGATGATGGAATACATTAACTCATCCAGACCTACAGCTGTAAATCTTTCCTGGGCCCTCAATCGTATGCATAATGTAATGCTTACAGAAAAAGACCATATGAATATTCCGGATCTGAAGGTACGCCTGATGAAAGAGGCAGATGCAATCAGAGAAGAAGATATCCAGATCAGCCGAAATATCGGTACTTATGGTTTTGAGCTTCTTGAGAAACTGGGAAAAGGCGTGGGCATTATGACTCACTGTAATGCAGGTACACTGGCTACAGCGAAATATGGAACAGCCCTGGCTCCGATGTATATTGCCCTGGAACATGGATGGGATCCGAAGAAAGATCTTCATGTTTACTGTGATGAAACCCGTCCGCTTTTACAGGGAGCCAGGTTAAGCGCTTATGAAATGCAGGCTGCAGGCATTGACACATATGTGCAGTGCGATAATATGGCATCCTATACGATGAAGGGCGGAAAAGTAGGGATTGTTTTTGTTGGCTGTGACCGTGTGGCCGCCAATGGAGATTTTGCAAATAAGATTGGTACCAGCGGCGTTGCCATCATTGCAAAACATTATGGAGTTCCGTTTTATGTATGTGCACCATCCTCTACCATTGATATGACTCTGGAGTCCGGAGATGAAATTCATATCGAACAGCGAAAAGCAGAGGAAGTTACGGAAATGTGGTATAAGGAACGTATGGCTCCTGAGGGAGTGGGAGTTGTAAATCCTGCTTTTGATGTAACAGACCACAGTCTGGTTACAGGTATTATCACAGAAAAAGGTATTGCATATGAACCCTTTAAAGAATCCTTCGAGAAGATGGGTATCAAACCGGTTGAGAAATATGTAGATAAAAAATAAGTGTATTATGAAAGGGGGCGGAAAATATTCCGCTCCCCTTTCTAATCGAATCAAATAAGTCCCCCGCTTATTGCTCTTTGCAATTGAAGCAGGGGACTTACTTGTATCAGGTCAGTAATAACGGATATTGTGTGTGTCCAGATATTGTTTCCACTCAGGAGAAAATTCAGTATCCATAATAATACCGTTCAGATCTGTAAGAGGGGAAACGCTTGAGAAGGAAATATTATCCAGCTTGGAGTGATCGACCACAAGATATTTTTGCTTGGCGTGGGAAAGGGCCAGCTGATGAAGGACTGCAGAATTGTCACTGGTATCGGTGATCCCGGATTCCATGTTTACGCTTCGGCAGGAAATGAAAGCTTTATCGAAAAAATATTGCCTTAGACTGCGTTGGGCACTGCTGCCCTCGAAGCTTTTTGTTCTCTGGGAATATTCCCCGCCGATGAGAAACAGATGGATGGTCTGGGAGGTGGAAAGGATATTGGCTATTTCAAGTGAATTGGTAACAACCGTAAGTTTCCTGCTTGATATTTTGTTGGCAATAAACCAGGCTGTGGTAGAGTTGTCCAGATAAATAATTTCTCCTGTCTGGATCAGTGCATCACATTTCAAAGCAATGGCCTTCTTTTCCTCGATTTTTAAAACCTGTCTGGTGGAAATATCCAGATCATTCTGGACGCCGTCCAGAATATAGGCTCCTCCGTGAGTGCGGATCAGCTCATGCTCTTTTTCCATGGCACGCAGATCGCGCCGGATGGTTTCCCGGGTTACGTTCATACGCACTGCCAGATCTGCGATAGTCACGCTTTTGTTTTCCTGTAAAAGCTCTTTGATAAGGTTTTGACGTGAAATTGCAAGCAAAAAAATTCCTCCTTTCTTTTGGAAAAATAAGACAGCCTCAACCCTTGTTACGGGACTGCGGCTGTCTTTGAAAATTATTCACATATGTATTTACTTAATCCTAAGATTTTGTAATAACCAGCCACAGCTCCCTGATCTTCAACTCCTACACATTGTGCGGCATGAACAGCAGCTTTTCCGAAGACCGGCACCATGTCTTTGGTGGCATCGACTCCCGCTTTGGCAGCAGCTAATGCCTGGGTGATAACATCTTGTAAAGAGCAGCCTTCTTTTGCAGCTTTTTCCGCAGCCTGTGCTGCGGGGAGAATGGAATCATAGATCGTGCGCTGACCTGGCTCACATTTGCCTCGTTTCTGTACACCGGCTGCAAATCCTGTAAGATAAGCGGCAAGGCCAGAGGCATCTATTTCGTTTTTTCCTTTTAAGGCTTTTCCGCCTTCCATAATGCCGGTTGACATAAGAAAGCCCATTGTGGAAGGAACCAAAGATGACATCTTCATACCGGATTTCATCAGAAGCTTACCAATATCTCCGGCAGCGCCTTCTGCTTCTGTGCGCATGATATCCGGAAGTGAACCGTAGCCTTTGCTCATGGTAAGTCCCAGATCCCCATCACCAAGACGAGCATCCATTTCGCATAATTCTTCTTTTTTCTCTATAAACAGATTTCCTACACTGGTAAATAAGTCGGGAATCTGTTCGAAAAGGATTTTGTCCATTTTTGTTCCCCCTTATATTTATTATTTCTGACAGATAAATGGAGTTTTTACAGGGTGATCCATATATTTCTTCATTTCATCATTCATTTTACAGATGGAGATAGAAGCACCTGCCATTTCCATGGAAGTAGCGTACTCACCTACGATTGTTCTGTAGATTTTAATTCCCTTGGAATGAAGAATCTCTGTAACATCATTAGATAAAATGTATAATTCTTCAATGGAAGTAGCTCCCAGTCCGTTTATTAATATGGAAACTTCTTCGCCTTCTGCCAATGGCATGTCTCCCAGAAGAGTGTTGAGAGATTCTTCAGCGATTTCGCGGGAAGTTTTTAAAGGTCCGTTCCATACACCGGGTTCGCCGTGGATTCCCATACCCATAGCCATTTCATTTTCTTTTAATTCAAAGTTGGCGTGGCCTACTTCTGGAATGATACATGGTGTTAAGGCAAAACCTACAGTTCTGGTATTATCTTTGGCTAACTGTGTAGCTGCAAGAACTTCATCCAGAGTGCCACCTTCGTCAGCGCGTGCGCCTGCGGCTTTGAACATGAAATAGATTCCTGCTACGCCGCGTCGTGTGGCAGGGTCTTTGTGAGAATTTACATCATCTGCACCAACGATGCTTTTACATTCAATATCGTCCATATCGCAGAGATCAGTGGCCATATCAAAGGTCATAATATCTCCTGTATAGTTTCCGTACAGATACAATACACCTGCACCGGCTTCTACTTCTTTGGCAATGTTATAGATCTGCTCTGGGGAAGGAGACTGAAAAACGCCGCCTACGCCACAGCCATCGATCAATCCATCGCCTACATAACCCAGGAACAGAGGAAGATGACCAGAACCTCCGCCTGTGATGATTGCTACCTTACCGTCTTTTTTTTCTGCTCTGCAGTAGCAGCGCAGATCATCAGCAGTATATTTGACTTCATCTGAGTGGGCTGCATAGATACCCTTGAGCATGTCATCTACATAATTCTCCGGTGCATTGATGATTTTTTTCATAAGATACCTCCTTGTTCTTTGAAATGTGATTGGATAAAAATTAATAATAAAATTGATTCGAAACCAAAAAATATTGGATTTTGTAACTATAATTTTAATTCTTATCTGTTGTTTTGTCAATCAAAATGTACTGAAATGTGGCGTTGTTTTTGAAAAAAATATAAAAAATAACCAAAAAGCAACATAAAAAGAAATGCAGGTGGGATTTTGCTGTCAGATTATCCAAGATAATGATGAACGATTCTAATTGAAATATATATGTTGGTCTGCTAGAATAAATACAGTAGCAAAAGAAAAGATTAATAATAAAAGTCTGTTTTCTTAAAATCCAATTTGAATCAGGGATTTCTTCTGTTACAAAAGAAAATGTCACTCAGACATTTGCCATAGCTTCTGTTGAATAAAATCAGAGGAAGTACATAAAAAGGGGGATGCGAAAAAACTCAATCGAGTTTTTTACATCCCCCCTTTTTAGTGAATGGGACAAATTTCAGGTCTGGAGGGAAAATATCTGTGGTGATTTTATCTTCGTTTGTATTTTCCGGGGGTAGTTCCCTTATATTTCTTAAATGTCCGGATGAAATAACTGAGATCATTAAATCCATTTCTATAGGCAATCTCAGTGATGGAATCATCGGTGGCTGCCAGCTGGTAACAGGCTTCCTCGATCCGCTGCCGGTTTAGATAATCCATTGGTGTCTGATGAGTCATCTCCGAAAAGAACCGGCAGAAGTATTTGGGAGACATGGACACAGAGGCAGAAAGCTGCTGCAGAGTCAGAGGGTTGGCGTAATTCTTTTCAATAAATTCCAGCACCTGTTTTAGCTGCAGAATACGTTTGTAATCTTTGCGGTTTTGTGTGGGATTGTCCAGACAGTAATGATTACTAAAAATAAGACCGAAAAAGTGGTAAAATTGTCCAAATACAATCAGCTCATAACCGGTTCTTTTCTTACTGATTGCGCGAAAAAGAGAGGAGATGCAGGAAAGAATCTCCGGTTGTTCTTCTGTAAAATGAGGAAAAATCATCATTTCCTGGTGAAGAATCATCTGTATATATTCTGCACAGGCAGAATTGATTTTCAGAAAAGTATTCATATCAAAAACAATGCACTGGTAAACACAGTCTTCAGGAATTCCGGAATGGAGAATTCCGCTATGTATAAAAATAACATCATTTTCATTTGCAACAAAACTTTTTTCGTCTAAAGTGACAGTGAGTTTCCCTTTCAGGATCCGTATGATCTCATATTCTACATGCCAGTGATAAGACATGACATATCTGGGATGGGTATGGTCAATGTGATGAAACTCAAAAGGAAAGGAATAGGTTCCTCTTGGCCGGTCCTCATTACGTCCTAAATCATGCAAAAAAATCTCCTCCCTTCAGAAATTTACAGAAATTTTATAATCATTACAGAAAAAGTGAATATTGTACTATTTTTTGCTATTATAACACAAGTAAATTATGGAATGCAAATGTATAATAGTAACAGAAACAGTCAGGAAAAACCATGATTTTTAAAAGTACTGTGTTTTCCTGATAAATAGGGGTAAAGACACAAAATAAATTCAGGAGGTAATTTTATTATGGCAAAGAGCAGATTAATTGGCAGCTATCCGGTAATCGGAATCAGACCTACTATCGATGGTCGTAGAGGAGCATTGGATGTTCGTGGATCTCTGGAAGATCAGACAATGAACATGGCAAAATCAGCTGCCAAATTATTCGAAGAGAATTTAAGATATTCCAACGGAGAACCGGTTAAGGTTGTAATCGCTGATACAACTATCGGACGTGTTGGTGAGAGCGCTGCATGTGCAGATAAATTCCGTAAAGAAGGCGTAGATATCACTCTTACAGTTACACCATGCTGGTGCTACGGTGCTGAGACAATGG